>Ga0256404_1011135_pt1 | contig 12161 bp, 9 predicted proteins | sample RumenRJG_01DNA_FD_185990 | JGI IMG/M metagenome (GOLD analysis project Ga0256404, IMG submission 185990) | Bovine rumen microbial communities from Lethbridge, Alberta, Canada - RJG_01 | ecosystem: Host-associated > Mammals > Digestive system > Stomach > Rumen | place: Canada: Alberta | collected... | reverse complement strand
ATTTTTTAGAAAATACCCCCGAAACGGCCCGAGATGGGTAGTTCGGGGGTTCTTTTGCAAAGGTACGAAATATTTATCTAACTGACAAACAAATTGTTGCAAATTAACTGAATATCCCTAACTTAGAGGGGGAGCTGCTCAACTTAGAGGGGGAGCTGCTCAACTTACAGGGAAACTGACTTGCGAAACTTAAATATGGACATAAAACAGGTTTCGCGTTTCTTCGCGGTCAATCGCATTTTCGGCGAAAAGGGGGTGTTATGCCTCGTCGGGGTCGCTGACCACTTGGAACGCATCGTTCTCGTCCTTATAGTCATCGGCCCAGTACTCGTCGCGCCACTGCTGGTCGTCGGGGCCAATCATGCGGCCATCGCCCCGTGCTTTGTCGGGTGTGTCGTCGACAGGAAGGTCGTCGGTCGGTAGGTCGTCGGCAGAAAAGATGAAGTCATCCTCGGCCTGCTCGCGGTGGCGGGCATCGAGGTCGCGATGGGTCAGCGTCTCGGGGATGCGGTTGCGCTCGTCGTTGATGGTGCGCCACAGCACGTCCTTGAGCTCGGTCAGCCCCCGCTGCGCTACGCTCGAGATAAACACCGTCTCTACACCCTCGGGCAGGCTGGGACGCAGCATGTCGATGAGCTCGTCGTCGGTCAGGTCGCATTTGGTGATAGCCAGCACGCGGGGCTTGTCCACCAGGTCGGGATTGAAGGTCTGCAGCTCGTTGCACAGCACCTCATACTCGTGGGCGATGTCGTCGGTGTCGGCCGGAATCATGAACAGCAGCACTGCATTGCGCTCGATGTGGCGCAAGAAGCGCAATCCCAGCCCGCGCCCCTCGCTGGCCCCCTCGATGATGCCGGGGATGTCGGCCATGACAAACGACTGCTGGTCGCGATAGCTGACGATGCCCAGGTTGGGCTCGAGCGTGGTGAACGGATAGTTGGCAATCTTGGGCTTGGCGGCACTGATGACCGAGAGCAGGGTCGACTTGCCCGCGTTGGGAAATCCCACCAGACCCACGTCGGCCAGCAACTTCAGCTCGAGGATGACAGCCTTCTCGATGCCCGGCTCGCCCGGTTGTGCAAAGCGCGGTGTCTGGCGCGTGGCGGTCTTGAAGTGGGTGTTGCCCAGGCCGCCGCGCCCGCCCTTGAGCAAGCGCACCACCTGGCCGTCCTCGGTCACGTCGCACAGAAACTGACCCGTCTCGGCATCGTAGACAGCCGTGCCGCACGGCACCTCGATGGTGCGGTCCTCGCCGTCACGCCCGGTCGACTGGTTCTCATAGCCTGCCTGCCCGTCGGTGGCGAACACGTGGCGCTGATACTTGAGGTGTATCAACGTCCACAAGTTGCGGTTGCCCTTGAGGTAGATGTGGCCGCCGCGTCCGCCGTCGCCGCCGTCGGGTCCGCCTTTGGGCACATACTTGGCGCGGTGCAGGTGGGCCGATCCGGCTCCGCCCTTGCCACTGCGACACAATATCTTCACATAGTCAATAAAGTTGCTCTCAGCCATTTTATTTCTTGATTATATGATCCAGATGGTCAACCATCACGTTTGTATCAATAAAGACCTTCTTCATTTATACTTTTCTTGAAGATAATCAAACTTGGTTTGTTCGTAGTCAAAGTCCTCGGGCTGCAAAGTTACAACAAATTTCTGACTTAGGCATCATTAGCGTCCAGCAGGTCGTTGAGCAGCAGCCAGAGGTCGCCCGTGTGGGGCTCGCTGAAGACGGGGGCCATGCGGTGACCGATCTGCGACGTCTCGCGGTAGCGCTCGGGTGGCACCAGCGCCCGGCAGGTCGCGCGGTTGTCGCCCAGCAGCTCGTCGTGGTCGCTGCAGATGATGTGGGTCAGCGGGGTGATGTGCATCGCGATGCCACGGAACTCCAGCAGATTCTCCGGCCCGAAGTCAAAGTACCAGTTGCCGTCCTGGCGCGGGTTGAAGTAGCGTTGATGTCCCATCATGCTGGGCTGGTTGAGCATGTGCTCGGGGTCGGTGGCCGGATTGGCCGCCACCTTGATGCAGTCGACGTCGGCACACAACACATAGTAGCCGCCCAGTGACGTGCCGATGAGCAGGTCGATGTCGTGGGCGCGCACATAGTCCTCGATTTGTTTGATTGACTCGGCAGGATGATGGTTGACATCGATGGCGTGAACCTCACAGTCGGTGAGCACCTGGCGCAACCGAGCTACGGTGCCGGTTTGGGCCGAGCTGCAAAATCCGTGGATATAAAGTAGCTTTTTCATGATTGATGTATTTTTGTGCAAAGTTAATGCTTTTTGGGCAAATAATCAAATAATGCCGTTTTTTTTGTAATTTTGCCCCCGTTATGAAGATTGTTGTTGAGAACCGCATTCCCTATATCCAGGGCGCGCTCGAGCCGGTGGCTCGGGTGGCCTATCTGCCCGCCGCCGACATCACGGCCGATGCGGTGCGCGATGCCGACGCACTGCTGGTGCGCACACGCACGCGCTGCGATGCCACACTGCTGCAGGGCAGCCGTGTGCGTTTCATCGGTTCGGCCACTATCGGCACTGACCACATCGACCTGGCGTGGTGCCGCGATAACGGCATCACGGTGTGCAACGCGCCGGGCTGCAATGCCCCGGCGGTGGCGCAGTGGGTGTTTGCGGCCATCGCGCTGTGGCTGCAGCGCAGTGGCGCGGCCACAGGGCAGGATATGACACTGGGTGTGATCGGTGTGGGCCATGTAGGCAGCATTGTGGCGCGCTGGGCACAGCAGCTGGGGTTCAACGTACTGCTCAACGACCCGCCGCGCGGCATCGGCGTTCCACTCGACGAGCTGCTCACCATCAGCGACATCGTCACGGTGCACACCCCGCTCACACGCGATGGGCTGTGGCCCACGTGGCACCTGCTGGGCGGGCGCGAGTTGGCCGGCATGGCCCGCTGTCGCCTGCTCATCAACGCGGCGCGTGGCGGCATCATCGACGAGGCAGCGCTACAGGGCTGGCAGGGCGACTTGGCACTGGACTGCTGGGAAGGCGAGCCATTGCTCAACCCCGACCTGCTGCACCGCGCCTTGGTCGCCACACCCCACATCGCCGGCTACAGCATCGAGGGCAAGCAACGCGGCACAGCCATGATGATCGAGGCATTGAACCACCACTACGGCTGGCACCTGCCCGTGCCACACATCGCCGCCCCGGCCCAGGGGGCCGACGTGGTGACCCTTGATGCCATCCTGGCCAGCTTCGACCCGCGCTCGCTCACTGCCAGTCTGCAGTTGCATCCCGACCAATTTGAGTCGCTGCGCAACACCTATCCCCTCCGCCACGAAGTGGCGCATTAGGGACGGTTCTTTCTTACCAAAAGTTAAAGCGCATTAACATTTGACACAAGGGACAATCAAGTCCCTCTCCCCTGCCAGGGGAGAGGGACTTTAGCTCCTATCTTCCTTGGCAAGGGAAGGGGAGGGGTAGGATACCAGCAGAATGGCGCATTGGGGACGGTTCTTTCACGCCAAAAGTTAAAGCGCGTTAACATTTGGTGCAAGGGGCGATCAAGTCCCTCTCCCTCGGCAGGGGAGAGGTAGAATGCCATTATGGGCAATGGTCAGAAGCGGAGGGTGACGCCGTCGTCGGTGACGTCGAGGGTGACGGGATGCCCCTCGATCAGGGGATAGTTCCACGACTCGTCGTGGCTGGCAGGGAAGTCGTAGCAGATGGGGATGTCCAGCCCATAGCTGGTGAGCAGGTCGTGCAGGATGCCATACATGTCGGTGTAACCCGCCAGTGGCTTGTAGTCGGTGAAGCGGCCGATGATGATGCCGCGCACATGGTCGAGCGTTCCCTTGAGGCGCAGCTGTGTGAGCATGCTGGCCACGCGGGGCATCGACTCGCCCACGTCCTCAAAAAAGAGGATGATGTCGCGGTTCTGGATGTAGTCGCGGTCGAGGAAGTCCCACTGCGCCGAGCCCGAGAAGTTGACGCTGAACACCGACATGTTGCCACCGAGCAGGATGCCCTGTGCCGTGCCCGGCTGGTTGAACGGGTGTGCCGGCACGCGATAGGTGGGCAGCTTGCCGCGCAAGATGTCGCGCAGATAGCCTTGGATTTTGGGGTCGGCCTCCTTGTCGGCCAGGTTGCCACACATGTTGGCGTGCAGGCTCATGTTGCCTGCTCTGACCTGCGCGCTGTGCAGCGAGGTGATGTCGCTGTAGCCGATGATCCACTTGGGGTATTTTGCCAGCGTGTCGGGGCTGATGAGGTCGAGCAGCATCGCCGAGCCGTAGCCGCCGCGTGTGCACAGGATGGCCTTGACAGCGGGGTCGCGCAGTGCCTGCATCAGGTCGTTGAGCCGCTGCTGGGGTGTGCCGGCATATCCGTGCCAGTTGTCCAGCACGTGCTCGCCCACGACGGGGACATAGCCCCACTGCTTGAGCGTGGCCGCGCCGGCGTCGACGTAGGCCTTCTTGGGCGTTGATGCCAGTGAGAGGACGGCGACCTTGTCGCCGGCTTTCAGAAATTGTGGTGCGACGGGCAGCTGCTGAGCCATCAGCGCCATCACGGCAGCCATGGCAGCCGCCAGTGTCATCATGATTCTTCTCATTCCTTTGTGTTGTGTTGATGAATATTTCAGGCGGCAAAAGTAGCCAATTCTGACCGAAAAGACAAATTACAGCCCTAAAAAAACTAAAACGTCCTGCCACTGAATGCTAACTGAAAAAAAAATAGTAATTTCGCAGCGCAAAAATTCAGACTGTTATGAGCAAGGAGAAAAATAAACAAGAAGAATATGTGCGGCAGACAGGTTCGCTGGCCGAGCGTCTGTCGCGTGTCAAGGGCACCCGCTGGGCGCGCTTTGGCATCGTGAGCGCCATCTTTCTGGGCTGGGTGTGCTGGATGGGCAACCCTTGGCTGCTGCTGGCGTGGCCCTTGCTGGCCGACATCTACCTGACGCAGTTCATCCCGTGGGGCGGCTGGAAAGGCTGGAAACCAGGCGTCGCGCGCACCATCATGAGCTGGGTCGACGCCATCGTCTATGCCCTGGTGCTGGTCTACTTCCTGTTCTTGTTTGTTGGCCAGAACTACCAGATACCGTCGTCGTCGCTCGAGAAGACCCTGCTCACGGGCGACTTCTTGTGGGTTAACAAGATTGTCTATGGCCCGCGCGTGCCGCAGACGCCGTTGCACTTCCCGCTGGCGCAGAACACGTTGCCCTTCTTGAACTGCAAGAGCTATATCGACCAGCCCCAGCTCAAGTATCACCGCCTGAAGGGCATCCGCTCGGTCGAGCGGGGCGACATCGTGGTGTTTAACTTCCCGGCTGGCGACACCGTTGCGCTGAAGTCGCAGAATCCCGACTACTATACCCAGTGCCTGGAGTATGGCCGCGAGAATATCCTGGCCAACCCCGACCGTTTCGGCGAGGTCATCTACCGTCCCGTCGACCGCCGCGAGAACTATGTCAAGCGCTGCCTGGGCCTGCCGGGCGACTGGCTGAGCATACGCGATGGTGTGGTGTATATCAACAACAAGGCCCTGCCGCAGCCCGAGAAGGTGCAGTTCTTCTATTATGTGGTGACCGATGGCCGCCCGATTGCCGACGACACGTTCGAGGAGCTGGGCATAAGCGTCGAGGACCGTCACATGGTGCAGGGTGGATATATGCTGCCGTTGACCCAGTCGATGAAGCAGCAGCTCGAGTCGCTGCCGTCAGTGAGCCGCGTCGAGCGTCTCAAGGCCGACCCGGGCGAGAGTATGATCACCTATCCCGTGGGCACCGACTATGGATGGACTCACGAGAACTACGGTCCGCTGTGGATTCCGAAGAAGGGCATGGCCCTGCGCCTGACGCTCGACAACCTGCCCAAGTATGAGCGCTGCATCCGCAACTATGAGTGCAACAAACTCGAGGTCAAGGATGGCAAGATCTATATCAACGACCAGCAGACCGACACCTACACCTTCAAGATGGACTACTACTGGATGATGGGCGACAACCGCGACAACTCGCTCGACTCGCGCTACTGGGGCTTTGTGCCCGAGGACCACATCGTGGGCACGCCCAACATCATCCTCATCTCGTTTGACAAGGATCACTCGCTGTTCAATGGCGGCATCCGCTGGAACCGCATCCTGCGCATCCCCAACCCCGACCGTGCATCCTTTAATAATTGATTCAAGTTTCGCAAGTAGCTACTTTTCGACAGTTAAAGGAGTTAAGTGGTTATGTAGTTAAGACGATCGCTCTTATTGCTCTTGATGTAGTAGAGTAGTGAAGTCGTAGAGTTGTAAATCCGTCGCAGGGTTGTGGAGGGGATGTGTGCTGCCGCTATTCGGTATCGGCTTTACTGCCCTACTTATCTACTACTAAAAAATAACGTCTTAACTCCCTTTAATTCCTTAACTTCTTAACTACTTCAGAAACTTGAGTAATTGAGCGTTGAGAATTGAAAGTTGACAATCGACAACCGTATTCCTTGCCCCTCCCCTCTTGGAAAGAGGAGGGGATTTGTTTGCTCACCGGCAGCATGTGCACCGGCAGTGTGCGCTATTGGGCGGCAGCCCTGGCGGCCGGCAAGGTGGCCATCGACCCCGGCGAGCGGCACCTGCCGCTGCGCCACAGCCACCACCGCTACAGCATCTGCGGCCCCAACGGACCGCAAAACCTGACCGTGCCGCTCGTGGGCGAGACCGCCAATATGGCCACGCCCATGCGCGAGGTGCGCATCAGCGAGCATGGCAACTGGCGCCGTCTGCACTGGGGCGCGCTCTACTCGGCCTACGGCCGCACGCCTTACTTCGACCACATCGCGCCCGAGCTTGAACCCATCATCGTCGGTGGGCACCAGACCCACCTGCTGGAGCTGAACACCCAGTTGCAACAGCTCATCGTCGACTTTATGGACCTGCCCATCCGTTTTGATGCGCAATGGTCGTGTGGCGGCGACAATTGGCAATCGGCGACCATCGACCTGCGCGGCAAGATCGACGGCAAGCGTGGCGACGACCTGCCTATCGCCGACGTGCCCTACTACCAGGTGTGGGCCGATCGTCATGGCTTTGTGCCGCGTCTCAGCATCCTCGATCTGCTCATGCACGAGGGGCGCGCCGGCATCTTCACGCTGGCGAATATGGTTAAACTTTGTTAATACCTAATTATTTTCTTGTTCTACAATTATGTTGTAAAACATTTTTATATATCTTTGCGCCGTGTTTTTCATGGTATTAGATTTAAGGTTAATTAAAAAGGGTTGGTTGTCGTGAGACAACCAATTTTTGTATACTCCTGACAATTAGTTGTGTAGGTCCGCAATGTGGTGTCGGCTGCCTCGCTCAGTCGCCCTGTTGCACTGCTTGGGTCTGTCGATTTGCAGAAGATTTTGCCAATTCGGCAAGAATTCCTACATTTGCAGCCGAAAAAGCGTGTGAACTCTTAATCTGTCCTCATCACTGTGTTGATGAGACAAAAATCATTTAGTCTAAATTTCCCTAGGTCGCCTGTAGAGGTGTAGCATGTGAATGTGAAAGCTCTTGATGATGGCGACACGATGAAGGCATACCGAAGCGCGGTATGCCTTCATTTTTTGCCGTGTCTTTGCCGAGGCCGAAAAACACAAAGAGGGCATCACTCATGCGAGCGATGCCCTCTTGCGGTGCGTACAGGACTCGAACCAGCGACCTCCTGCGTGACAGGCAGGCATTCTAACCAACTGAACTAACGCACCAGTTTGCTATTGCGGTGCAAAGGTACTGCTTTTCTGGCTTACGCGCCAAATTTTTTGCCAACTTTTTTCGAAAAAACGTGATTTTTCGCTTTTTTGCTCGAAAAAAGTCACAAAAAAGGCAAACAATTTTGGCCTTCCACAAAAAAATGGTACTTTTGCGGGTTATTTGGCGCATTGCCCCTCGGGGTGCTACAGAATGTTGTAGTGCTCTGGGTGTAACACAGCTAAGAAAAATAATAAAAAAACAATAAAACAGAAAATGGCAGTACTAGAGAAAATCAGACAGAGAAAGAAAATTCTCGCCATCGTCATCGGTGCCGCACTCATCGCATTCATTATCGAGGTGGGTATCGAGGCCCTTGGCCGTCAGGCCAGCAACAGCACCGCCGCCAAGGTGGGCAGTGAGAAGATTGACATCATGGCTTTCCAGCAACGTGTTGAGAAGGAATCGGCCGCCGACCAGAACAACCCGCAGGCCGGCCAGATTGACGCCGCCATGCGTCAGCAGCAGGTGCTCAACCAGATGATTAACGAGACCCTGCTCAAGCAGGAGTATGACAAAGTGGGCATCGAGGTCAGCGACTTTGAGCTGACCGAGCTCATGGTGGGCAAGAACCCGGCTCCGGCAGCCATGCAGTTTGCACAGCAGGTGGGCGCTGAGTCGCCCGCACAGGTGCAGGAGATCCTGACCAACCCCAGCAAGTTTGGCGCACAGCCCGAGCAGCTGGTCGAGCTGCGCAACGAGTGGACTAAGCTGCAGGACGACCTGGTCGAGCAGCTGCAGATGTACAAGCTGCAGATGCTGGTCAGCGGAGCCTTGCAGGCCAACGACCTGGATCGCGCTCAGATGGCCGAGGACGAGGCTACCACCAGCTACATCACGTTTGTCAAGAAGGACTTCGCAGGCATGGACGATGCCAAGTTCCCCGTTAACGACAACGAGATCAAGGCCGAGTGGGAGAAGAACAAGCCGCTCTATCGCCTGGAGGAGGAGAACCGCAACATCCACTATATCGCACTGAACATCGCCCCGTCGCAGGCCGACATCCAGGCTGCCAACAAGGTGGCCGACGAGGCCTGGGCTGCACTGCAGAAGGGCACCGGCACCGACTCGGTGCGCATCCTGGGCAAGGTGCAGATCGACACCGTGATGCAGACGCTGGACAAGTTCACCAACAAGCGCGTCAAGGACTTTGTGGCCGGAGCCAACGTCGGCTCGACCATGCGCGACACTGTGATGAACAACCACTATGCGATGTACAAGCTCACGGGCAAGATCGTGTCGCTCGACTCGGTGAACTACAGCATGGTGATTGTGCCGGGCGCCAAGAGCACACAAGACTCGGCACTGGCGATGCTGCAAGGCGGCAAGACACCCGAGGAGGTCGCCAAGAACATCAAGGGTGCCCAGATGGCCGAGGACCGCTGGGAGCGCATCTTCAGTGTGCCCGACTCGATCAAGGCCAAGTTTGCCAACGCCGGCGAGGGCTACTTTGTGATGAACAGCAGCGACCGGGGTGCCACCCTGCTCAAGGTCAACGAGAAGAAGGCCGCCAAGACGTTCTACACGCTGGCCACTATCAGCTATGACGCATACGCCAGCGAGAAGACGCACAACGACATGCGCGACAAGCTGCAGAACTTCCTGAACAAGAACAAGACCGCCAAGGCCTTTGCCGAGAATGCCGCCAAGGCTGGTTTCCAGGCAATGCCGGCAACCATCACCCCCAGCACCGCACAGCTGGGACAGAACCCCTACACCGGTCAGGGCATCAAGGACACCCGCAAGGCCATCAAGTGGGCGTTTGAGAACAAGAAGGGCCAGGTGTCGCCCATCTTCAGCGAGAACAACGACTATCTGGTGGTGGTGTGCATCGACGAGATCTATGACGGCGACTACATGCCCTGGAACGCTCCCGAGCTGAAGGAGCAGCTGACCACCAAGGTGCGCAACAGCAAGAAGGCCGACGCACTGATGGCACAGTACAAGGGAAAGGCCAACGACCTGGCAGGATATGCCAAGGTGATGGGGTCGCAGGTCGACTCGGCACAGGTGGTGTTTGCACAGAACTTCGTGCCCAAGCTGGAGAACGAGCCGGGTCTGATCGGCCGCATCGCCGGCACCGCCAAGGGCAAGCTCGTGGGACCGGTCAAGGGCAACAACGGCGTGTATGTCTTCCAGGTCTATGACGTGAAGAAGGACGAGCGCAAGCCCAGCAAGGAGGAGCTCAACAACCGCTTTGCCCAGCAGCGCGGTGGTGGCATGGTCAGCAATCCCAACGCCATGTCCTATATCCTGAGCCGCGCCACCAAGGTCACGCGTTCGCTCATCAATTTCTATTGATCTGACACCTTATTAATATAATAAAGGACCGCGGATTTTTACCCGAAAATTCGCGGTTCTTTTCCCATAACTGTTTGGGTGGTTGGCTCACACCCATCACTCATTGTTCATTATCCATCATTCATTAGCGAAAAAAGTGACTATCAACGACCTACAAGACGAAATCATCGACGAGTTTGAGGGCATCGACGACTGGATGGACCGCTATGCCTATATCATCGAACTGGGCAACGCCATGCCGCCACTGGACGAGAGATACAAAACCAGCGACAACCTGATTGACGGCTGCCAGAGCCGTGTGTGGCTTCAGGCCGACTACAGCGACGGTGTTGTCAACTTTCAGGCCGACAGCGACGCGCTCATCGTCAAGGGCATCGTGTCGCTGGTGGTGCGCGTGCTGAGCGGACACACTCCCCAGGAGATACTCGATGCCGACCTCTATTTCATCGAGCGCATCGGCCTGCGCGACCACCTGTCGCCCACCCGCAGCAACGGCCTGCTGGCCATGGTCAAGCACGCTCGCGCCTATGCCGTGGCATTCAATGCCCTGCATTAGTCCTCAGCATTCACCATTCTCATTTTTTTGATCTTGACACATAATGATTGAAATTCGCCAAATCGAGCCCACCAAGCGCAACCTGGCCAAGTTTGCCAAGTTCCCGATCGACACATTATATAAAGACAGCCCCTACTATGTGCCCGACCTCATCAGCGACGTGGTGGGCACGCTCATGCCCAGCGAGAACCCGGCATTTGACTTCTGCGAGAGTGCCTACTTCATGGCCTATCGCGACGGCAAGGTGGTGGGGCGCATCGCCGGCATCATCAACCACCTGGTCAACAAGCGCAGCGGCAAGCAGGAGGGACGCTTCGGCTATATCGACTTTATCGACGACGCAGAGGTGGCCGACGCACTGATCAATGCCGTCACACAGTGGGCCAAGCAGAAAGGAATGACCTGCCTGACCGGTCCGCTGGGATTCACCGACATGGACCAGGAGGGCATGCTGATCGAGGGCTTTGACGAGGTGAGCACACAGGCCACCATCTACAACTACCCCTACTATCCGCAGCACATGCAGCGCATGGGATTTGTCAAGGATGTCGACTGGCTGGAGTATCGTGTCGAGGTGCCCGACGAGGTGCCCGAGAAGATGGCACGCATCGCACGCATCGTCAAGCAGCGACTCAACATCGACACCATTAAGTACACCAGCCGCCGACGGCTGGTCAACGACTATGGCAACGCCATCTTCAAGCTCATCAACGAGGCCTACGACCAGCTGTTTGGCTACTCGCCGCTGAGCGACAAGCAGATCAAGCACTACATCAAGATGTACTTGCCCTTCCTGCCGCTCGACGACCTGTCGCTCGTGGTCAAGCCCGACGGCGAGCTCATCGGCGTGGGCATCACACTGCCCTCGCTGTCGCAGGCGCTGATCAAGAGCCGCGGACGGCTGCTGCCGATGGGATGGTGGCACCTGCTCAAGGCGTTCAAGGGTCACAACGACGTCGTCGACCTGCTGCTGATTGCCGTCAAACCCGAGTATCAAAACAAGGGCGTGAACGCGCTCATCTTTGACGACCTAATCCCCTGCTTTATCCGCTTTGGCTATAAGTGGGCCGACACCGGACACGAGCTGGAGGAGAACGAGAAGGTGCAGCAGCAATGGCAATATTTCAACTATCGCCAGAACAAGCGCCGCCGCGCCTACACCAAAGAAATCTGACTTCAAGCTCGGCAGGCCGCTGCTCGCTGCCCCCTGACAAGTGGCGCATTGGGGACGGTTCTTTCTCGCCAAAAGTTAAAGCGCATTAACATTTGACCCGTTGAGCGACTAAGTCCCTCTCCCCTAGCAGGGGAGAGGTCAGGTGAGGGGTTGAACGTCAGAATAGGTAATCAGCTCCACTTCCTAAGATAGGACCAATGCGGCATTAGGGACGGTTCTTTTTGACGCATTTTTGTTTCCGGCCTGTTGTCTGCCGCCCTTTCAGGGCCGGGGGGAGTGTGTCACGGGGTTTGGGGGAGTGTGTCAGCCAACTTTGCTCCGCCATGGCGGTTGTCATACCACCCCCGACCGCTCTCTAGTTCTGCTGGATTTGCTGCGCTTCGCTTGCCCT
>Ga0256404_1011134_pt1 | contig 12161 bp, 8 predicted proteins | sample RumenRJG_01DNA_FD_185990 | JGI IMG/M metagenome (GOLD analysis project Ga0256404, IMG submission 185990) | Bovine rumen microbial communities from Lethbridge, Alberta, Canada - RJG_01 | ecosystem: Host-associated > Mammals > Digestive system > Stomach > Rumen | place: Canada: Alberta | collected... | reverse complement strand
ATTCTTGTAATGGCATGAGCTCCAGCACGATCACTAATATGGGTATTGTTGTCCGTGGTATGTGGAAATATGCTTTGTCCTCTGAGCTTGTAGATCACGATATTACACAGGGCCTTATCTTTGAATTTGCAGAAAAACAGCAAAAGCATACACGTTTTTCAGATGCAGAAATTTCGCGCCTTTGGAATTTACTCGGCAAGGTACCAGATGTGGATCTTGTCCTCATTCTCATTTACTCCGGACTCCGTATCACGGAATTTTTAACGATGGAATGTGAAAATATAAATCTTTCCGAACACTACATGACTGGAGGAATCAAAACTGCTGCCGGACGCAATCGTATTATTCCGATCCACGATGCTATTCTTCCTCTTATCCAAGCTCGCATGAATGGTAAATATCTTGTCACTCATTCTGGCCGTAAATATACCTCCAATGGTTTCCGATATGGATTATGGACAGATCTTTTTAGTCAAATTGGTATGGATCATACTCCGCATGATACCCGCTACACATTTGCCTCTCTTGCAAATAATGCCGGACTGAATGATGTCTGTTTAAAAATCATTCTTGGACATTCTCTTTCCAATGCCTCCGGATCCGCTTTCAAAATTGGTGGTGCCGGTGATGTTACTAAAAACATTTATACCGAGAAAACCATCCCTGAGCTGGTGGAAGAAGTAAATAAGATACCTGTTGTTTTGTAACCCACTTGTAACCCACGGTCTTATTTTTACTTCTTTTTTCTCCTTTTTGTGAAAATTCAGACAATAAGAAGTGCCTAAAATATGCTATTTTCAGGCACTTCTTTTTCTTTTCTCTTTTTTTGGCTTAACGCTTCCTTAATATCTCTTCGCGCATTTGCCCACGCCCTTCCTCTGGTATTTCTCGCCAATCACATAACCGATCTCCCCCATTGCAAGCTGTGGATACGGAATATCTATCGTAACATATCCGATGCATGCTCCACTTTGTTTTTCTGTAATAAGCCATGCGTTCTCATTATCTGCCAGTACATTTACAAAGGACTACATCTGCTCACCAGCCATGGGATACCCCACAATAAATGCGCCCAGATGGCTGTCCTGCCCCCATCCATCCAGACATGCCTTTGCATCCTCCAATTCCATCTCCTATCACCTATATATCTGTTATTGTCCTTAACCACTGTGGAATAAAAAACGAGGCCATCGCAAGCGACGGCCCCATCTTAATATTACTCTTCTTCTCTGTACATGGAGAATGTTTCCATATGATAATTCTTCAAATTGTCAAGAATCTGACGATCATCTGCTTTCTGAAGAAGTTCGTCACGGAACTTCTTTGTCACAAGCATATCGTTAAAGGAGCTTGGTCCACCGACGCAGCCTCCTTCACATGCCATACCTTCAATGAAGTCATCCGGCAGCTTGCCAGCCTTCATAAGCATCAGAAACTTGCGGCACTCTGCGGCACCGTTTGCCTTGCATACTTTCGGCTCGATGCCGGCTTCCATCTCTTTCATGCTCTCGACAACTGCTGCGGTAACTCCACCGGAGTTTGCGAAACGCTTGCCGTATACGGAAGACTCCTGATAGCTGGTATCGCTTGGCTGCAGTTCTACGCCCTTGGCACTCATGATGGCACGCATCTCACTGTATGTCAGCACATAATCTGCATTGCCCTCGATCTTCTGATCGACAACTTCAGATTTCTTTGCTACACATGGTCCGACAAATACGGTCACAGCATCCGGATCCTGTGCTTTGATCATACGGGATACGGCACACATTGGAGAAATGGTTGTGGAAATCTTGTCTGCCATCTCCGGGAAGTGCAGACGCACCATGTTGACAAATCCAGGACAGCAGGAAGTCACTTTCTTCTCTCCTGCCTTGTATGCCTCTACCCACTCTGCCGCTTCGGAAGCAGCGGTCATATCTCCACCTAATCCGGCTTCGACAAATCCGTTGAATCCAACTTCCTGCATGGCTTTCTTCCAGCTTCCCATCGTGATGTTTGCTCCGAACTGTCCCTCGGTAGCAGGTGCAGCAATCACATATACCTTTCTGTCAGACTTTAAGGCATTGATAACATCAACCATAGATGTCTTAGATCCGATTGCTCCGAACGGGCAGCTATGAATACATTTTCCGCAACGGATACACTTGGAATCATCAATCACGGAAATACCGTATTCATTGTATGTAATAGCGTTGACCGGACATGCAAACTTACATGGTCTCTTCAAATGCGCGATTGCATTGTAAGGACATGCAGCTGCACATCGTCCACACTCTTTACATTTCTGCGGATCAATGTGGGAACGATGACGTCCCGCCTCAATGGCACCGAATTTACATGCATTGATACATGCCTTTCCCATACAGTTCTGACAGTTTTCTGTAACGGTATAACTGGAAATCGGGCAGTCCTCACAGGCTGCACTGATTACCTGAATCACGTTTCCATTATCCTCCGGTCCCGGGGCTTTGCCCTCTGCAAGACGGACACGCTGGCGGATAATTTCTCTTTCTTTGTAGATACAACAACGGAACTGTGGTGTCGGACCCGGAATCAGACGAACCGCGATGTGGTCTCTCTGAGCATCAAGAGTCCCTTCAAATGCCAGTTTTGCGACTTCACGCAGAACCGCATGCTTGATCTTGATTACATTTTCATCAGCGTACATAAAATCTCCTTTGCTTTTTCGTGGTTTCTATTAAGCATAATATGTCCTTATTGTACATAAATTTTCATTAAAAAGCTATAGATGTATCTATCAAAATACATCAGACGGTGCGATTTTATGGATAATATGAATACGATGGACTTCAATCAGAAAATTGATGTTTCTCTTCGTGCTGCACTGGAAGCCACCCCAGCCGAGCGAAATGCATCTGACGATCTTTCTACCGGAAGCAGCGCCGATGGACTCTGGGATCTGATTGTTCTGTACAGCGGTTCTCCACAGACGTTGCAGAATGAATTTCCTTCCTCTTCCTTTACCTTTCTCCTTGGAAATTATGCCATTGTGAAAATCTCCGAGAACGACATTCCAGCACTTGCCGCTTTTCCACAGGTGATCTATATTGAACGTCCAAGACAGCTTTTCTTTGAGATTGTTTCTGCCCGGCAGGCTTCCTGTCTGAGTGCCATTCAGGAAAACAACGGCTATGGTCTGACCGGAAAAGGCATTCTGATTTCTGTGATAGACTCCGGTATTGACTATGCGCATCCCGATTTTTGCAATCCGGACAAAACCACACGGCTGGTTGCTCTCTGGGACCAGACCATCCTCGCTGATCCTTCTGCTGGACGCTTTGCCCCCGCCGGTTATTCACAGGGTACACTTTTTTCTCCGGAACAGATCAATGCGGCACTTCAGGCAGACACTTTTGAGCAGCGCATGGAACTTGTACCCAGCACAGATGTCACAGGGCACGGAACCCATGTCGCCGGTATTGCCGCCGGAAACGGCCGTGCCTCCGGCGGACTCTACCGCGGAGTTGCCCCGGAATCCTCACTTCTTGCCGTCAAACTCGGCTCGCCCGATCCAAAGGGATTTCCAAACACGATCGAACTGATGCAGGCGGTCGATTTTTCCGTAAGATATGCCATCGAACATACCGTGCCTCTTGTCATCAACCTGAGTTTTGGAAATACTTACGGCTCCCACAGCGGAACATCCCTTCTGGAAACCTACCTGGACTATATCTCAAATCTCGGACGCATTAATATTGTTGTCGGAAGTGGAAATGAGGGAAACAACGGCGGGCATGCCAGCGCCCGACTGGCTTCTTTAGAATCTGCCAGAATTGAATTTGCCGTTGGAAATTATGAATCTTCTCTTTCGATTCAGATCTGGAAAAATTATTGGGATGATATTCGTTTTCAGCTGACTCCTCCGGGTCTCGAAACCTCATTTAAAATTCCCAATCAGCCCGGCAGCTGGCGCTTTTCCTTTGGCACCACACAGATTCTGGTGTACTACGGACTTCCCTCCCCTTATAGTCTGTATCAGGAAATTGCCATCGATCTGCTGCCGCGGCGGGACTATATTTCGGGAGGTGTCTGGTTTTTTACCGCAGAAGCACGGTCTGTCATCGAAGGAATTATTGATCTGTGGATGCCGGCGGCCGCTATCCGCGGGGCTGCCACACAATTTCTCACACCGACAACGGAAACCACTCTCACGATACCTTCCACCGCCGGAAATGTCATTACCGTCGGTGCCTACGATTCTTCCACCAATACGCTCGCCCCTTTTTCCGGCAGAGGATATACCTGGAATACCGGACAGGTCAAACCGGATCTGGTCGCTCCCGGTGTCGACATCACCAGCTGTGCTGTCGGGGGCGGTTACGAATCCCGAAGCGGCACCTCCATGGCTGCTCCTTTTGTAAGCGGCAGCTGCGCACTGCTCATGCAGTGGGGCATTCTACAGAACAATGATCCCTTTCTATATGGCGAAAAAATGAAAGCATATCTGATCCGAGGTGCCAGACAGCTTCCATTTTCCGTTTCCTACCCCAATCCGCAGAGCGGGTACGGAGCACTCTGCGTCAGCAGCAGCCTGACGTTTGTGTGATATGCTCCACTACTCTGCGATAAAGGCTTCATAAAATTTTTCTTTTGGCACAGGTTTTCCAAAGTAAAATCCCTGGATCATCTCTGCCTTTGTTTTCTTTAAAATATCTACCTGCTCTTTTGTCTCGATTCCCTCGACGATACAGTGAATTCCCAGATCATTGATCATGGAAGTCATATAGTCGAGGAGAATCCGGCTTTTGCGGTTATTGGTAATTTCGGTTACCATGGACCGGTCAATCTTTGCAGAATCAAAATCATACTGGATCAGTACCGCAAGATTGGAATAATGACTTCCGAAATCATCCATTGACAGTCTGAATCCGAGTTCTTTGAGGCTGTTTGCAACATTTTCAATCAGAACATGATCCATGTCTCCCACGGTCTCCGTCACCTCAATATGGATCAGTTCCACCGAAATATCATATTTTTGAACCATCTGCGTTACTTTTTCAATAAGTTCCGGATACATGATCGTCATCTTCGAGAAATTCACGGATATTGGCACCGTACGATGTCCTTCCCGGATCTGTTCCTTCTGATAACGAAATACTTCATCCAGAACAAACAGGTCAATCATATGCACCAGATTGTAATGTTCCAGCACCGGAATAAACATCCCCGGTCCCACAATGCCCAGTTCATCATCCAGCTGCCGGATCAGTGCCTCCGCGCCCTCTGTGCGCCCTGTGTGGATATCCACTTTCGGCTGCAGATATACCAGATACCTTCCACGCTCCATCAGATCGTTGATCTCATCTATCACGCTCTGCTCCATGCGCTTCATCACGGTTGTGCCATGCATCAGCTTAAGCTTATCGTTGCTCATAAGAACCTCTGCCTCTGCAATCTGGCTGCGTATCTGCGGATGCGCACTCCAGCTGTATCCCATTGCTACGCCAAAACCAAGTCCGGCAAGCCTTTTCTGCAGATTTTCCACCTGCTGCTCCATTTCCTGCCGTTTAATGTTGATACACAAAACCAGCATCTCATCCTCATCATACCGGTAAATCCGGTAATTGGGAAACATGGATTTCAATAAATCCGCAACTTCCATCAGTCTGCGGTTGCCGCTGATATAGCCAAACTGTTTATTAATCTCCGACAGATGGATCACATCGGTTGTGATCACGCCAAGTGAACAGAACATATTGTCCGCACCAGTGCGCGCCATAACGGACAATCCCTCCCGGTTCCAGAGATTGGTCAGTTTATCATGTGTGCGGTCATATTCCTGCTGTTCCTGCAGATTGCGAAGTTCAATCCGCGCAGCAAGTGTCGCACCAAGCATGGAAAGAATCTCAGCCTCCCCGAGATGTCTGTGTGGGTTTAGAACCATTAAAATTCCAAGCAGATGTTCTCCGGTATACAAAGAAATTCCGGTTGCAGACCATGCACGCAGTTCTGCCAGATGCTCATAGATTACCGGATGACTTTCTCTCAGCGACTTGATATCCGGAATCACCACGTCCCCGAGTTGTCCTATTTCCTGAATAACACCTTCTGCCTCTCCGGACTCAATTCCTTCGGTCACAAGTCGTGCCATCATCTGTGCCGTATCCCTGTGGCATTCTTCCACATAACGGATATCTCCCTCTTTTGCATAGGCAAGCACCACACAGTCTGCGTCAAAATACTGACGCAGTGCTTCGAATGTCTGCATAAGGGCATCTCCGATCCCCTCTCTTCCAAGTGTTTCCATACAGGTGCGGAGCTGTCTTAATATAGACGATTCATTGCCCTGTGCCACAATAGGTTCTACCGGATCACAGATTTCCGGCTCCGGCTGCTTTTCATCTTTGATCTGGTCATAAAAAACAATCCTGTTCTTTCCACTCCTCTTTGCTGCATAGACTGCCCTGTCTGCCTCATAATAAAAATCCGGAAAACTGATTTTACGGCCGTTTAGTTTTGCTGCACCGATGGATACGGAATATTCCATATCAAAAATGATCTTTTTTAAACTTTCGCGCATTGTGACGCAAAATTCTTCCATTTCAACCGTATTTTCAAATCCCGAAACAAAAACTGCAAACTCATCTCCACCCAGTCTGCCGACAAATCCACAATCCCCTGTCACTTCACTTAAAATACTTCCGGTCTGGCTCAAAACCATATCCCCTACTGCATGCCCCTGCGTATCGTTAATCATTTTAAAATCATCGACATCCAGCATGATAAACAAGGCATTTGTTGTACATTCTACGAGTTCTTTTGTGCAGTATTCTTCAAATGCTTTATGGTTATATACATTTGTCAGGACATCAATTTCTGCCCGGCGGCGCATACGTTCCGTAATATTTTTTTCATGGTCAATATTCCACAGACGCCCTGCCAGACGGTAAACTGTTCCATTCCCATCTGCTATACTTACCATATAAAAACGATACCACTGCGGTGTTTCATTTTTTCCGCAATAGCGGACATCAACGACCGCCGTCTGTTCCTTTTGCAGGCATGCCTGTATCGCCCTGCGAAACACTTTTTTATCTTCCGGATCAATAAAAACGGATCCGTAATGATTTTCCTTTACATAATCCGCAATATCAAAAAGAAGTATAAACTGACCATTTTCTATTGCATAGACCAGTGCCCGGTCTTCTATTGCATCATACTGTATCAGTTTCTCATGGTTTTGCTCCGCAATCACTCTGAGAAGTTCATTTTGCTTTTCCTGTTCATTCTGCTCCCGCATAGTAATCTCTTTCCCTATTGCATAACCTGGTCTGTTACATTCGTCAGCTCACTGAATGTACCAATCTCAGGAACTGTATCACTTATGGTTCCAAATCCATATGCCGCATGGATGAATTTAACCCCCGCATCCATACTTGCATCATAATCTCCCTGAATATCACCTACATATACCGCATCATCCAATGCATTCCGCCTGTACAGTAATGCGATATTCTCTCCTTTTGATTTTTCATTATTTCCGTAGCACTCAGTATCCTCTATCAGATCGTGCAGTTTGTAATAATCCAGAAAAGCCTCTATATATCCGGACTGGCAGTTGCTTACAATATACAGATGATATTTTTTCTTCAACTGTTCCATTGTCCTGCGGATATCCGGGTAGAGAGTTGCTCCGTGTATCCGGAGATATTCATTTTCTTCTTCCCCACACTGTGCCAGAAGTTTCTGGCGTTCGCCTTCTTCCAGATCCGGAAACAGAATCCGTGCGATCACATCCATCGTCTTTCCCATTACCGACTGGATGTCCTTTACCGTAATCGGTTTTCTGTCGTAGCCGGCTCTTTTTACGGTCTCATTCCAGGACTCTGCCACTTCCGCAGCGGAATCCCAGAGTGTTCCGTCCATATCAAATATGATTCCTTTTTTCATTATGCCTCGTCAATTGCCTTTCCGATATCATGGCGCATATACTTATTTGCGAAATCCACCCATTCGGTTGCCTCATAGGCTTTCTTTCTTGCTTCTTTTAAATCTTTTCCGGTTGCAGTAATGCCAAGGACACGTCCGCCGTTTGTTACGATGTGTCCTTCCTTATCGAATGCAGTTCCTGCATGGAAACAGAAGTAATCATCCTTGCCCTCGAACTTTTCAAGTCCGCTGATTGGGAATCCTTTCTCATAGGAAACCGGATATCCGTCAGATGCAAGTACAACACAGACAGCTGCATTGTCCTCAAACTGCAGATCAATCGTGTCAAGTTTTCCATCGACACATGCTTCCATGACATCAATGATATCATTTTTCATACGTGGAAGAACGACCTGTGCCTCTGGATCTCCAAAACGGGCATTGTACTCAAGAACCTTTGGTCCTTCCCCTGTCAGCATCAGTCCGAAGAAAATAACTCCGGTAAATGGTCTTCCCTCCGCAGCCATAGCATCTACAGTTGGCTGATAAATATACTTCTTGCAGAATTCATCTACTTCTTTTGTATAGAACGGACTTGGAGAGAAATTTCCCATACCGCCGGTATTCAGTCCCTGATCTCCATCCTTGGCACGTTTGTGATCCTGTGCGGAAGACATGATGCGGATGGTCTTTCCGTCCACATAGGTCAGAACCGATACTTCACGTCCGGTCATAAATTCTTCGATTACCATCGTATTTCCGGCATTTCCGAATTTCTTATCTTCCATGATCGTACGCACGCCTTCTTTTGCCTCTTCGAGTGTATTACAGATCAGCACACCCTTTCCGAGTGCCAGACCGTCTGCCTTTAACACGATTGGCATCTTTGCCGTCTCAAGATATTTTAAAGCTTCTTCCGGATCGGTAAAGTTCTCGTAAGCAGCCGTCGGAATATGATACTTTTTCATCAGATCCTTGGAGAATGCTTTCGATCCTTCCAGAATCGCTGCATTTTTGCGCGGTCCGAATACCTTTAAGCCCTCTGCCTCAAAGACATCCACGATTCCGCCAACCAGCGGATCATCCATACCAACAATGGTAAAATCAATGGATTTCTCCTTTGCAAATGCAACGAGCTTGTCAAACTCCATGGCTCCGATCGGCACACACTCTGCCAAAGCTGCAATTCCTGCATTTCCAGGTGCACAATATATTTTGTCAACTCTCGGACTCCTGGCAACACTTGTTACGATTGCATGCTCACGTCCACCGCTTCCAATTACAAGAACTTTCATGATTATCCTCCTATATGTGATGCATTTCCTATTTACTGATATGTACGGTTTTGCCCGTCACCGTCACTTTTCCATTTGCGATCAGGTCGATCGCCTGTGGCATAATCTTCCACTCTGCCTGTTCCATGACACGGCGCTGCAGGATCTCCGGCGTATCGCCCTCCTGCACTTCTACCGCTTTCTGCAGAATGATCGGACCGGTATCCGTTCCCTCATCCACAAAATGCACGGTGGCACCTGTGACTTTAACTCCGCGGGCAAGTGCACCTTCATGCACTTTCAGCCCATAATATCCGGTTCCACAGAAAGACGGAATTAAAGACGGATGAATATTGATGATGCGGTTTCTGTACTTTGCAATCATCTGTTCCGGAATGACGACAAGGAATCCTGCCAGCACAACCAGATCCACCTCATACGCATCGAGTCTGCGCAAAAAATCTTCATTAAATGCCGCACGGCTCTCATACTCCTTCGGGCTGATGCATACTGCCTCAATTCCGTGCTTTTTTGCACGTTCCAAAGCGTATGCTCCCGGATTATTGCTGATCACTACCGCAATCTCTGTATTTGTGATTGTTTTTTGTTCAATTCCATCGATAATGGCCTGCAGATTGGTTCCGCCGCCGGATACACATACTGCGATTTTTAGCATAATGTTACACCCTTCTCTCCGTCTGTGATCTTACCAACCACATATGGAGTATCTCCGGCTGCTTTGATTGCTTCCATCGTCTTGTCCACGTCTGCCGGATCGACTGCAAGAACCATTCCAAGTCCCATGTTGTAAGTATTGTACATCATATGCTCATCTACATTTCCCTCTCTTGCCATAAGGGTAAAGATTGGAGGAACCGGGTAGCTGTTCTTTTCCACTACGGCATGCTTTCCTTCCGGAAGCATACGTGGAATATTCTCATAGAAACCACCACCGGTAATATGGCTGCAGGCTTTCACACGTACTCCGGCGTTCTTGATAGACTTCAATGCGCCTACATAGATACGGGTCGGAGCAAGAAGAGCCTCGCCAAGCGTTGTTCCAAGCTCATCCATATATGTATTTAAGGTTTCTTTGTCCATACGGAAAATCTTGCGCACGAGAGAAAATCCATTGGAATGTACACCGGAACTTGCCATACCGATCAGCACATCCCCGGCTTTTACGTCTTCTCCGGTAATGATATCCTTCTTGTCAACCACACCTACGGTAAATCCGGCCAGATCATACTCATCCTCCGGCATCAGTCCCGGATGCTCTGCAGTCTCTCCACCGATCAGTGCACATCCGGACTGCTTACAACCCTCTGCCACACCGCTTACGATCGTTGCAATTTTCTCCGGATAATTTTTTCCACATGCAATATAATCCAGGAAAAATAACGGTTCACCACCGGCACAGGCTACATCGTTGACACACATTGCAACGGCATCAATACCGATCGTATCATGCTTGTCCATCAGGAAAGCCAGTTTTACCTTGGTTCCGCATCCATCGGTTCCGGATAAAAGAACCGGCTCTTCCATATTCTTGATCGCATCCAGCGAAAAAGCACCGGAAAATCCGCCAAGTCCGCCTAATACCTCCGGACGCATGGTTCCCTTTACAAACTTCTTCATCAGTTCCACTGACTCATATCCTGCTTCGATATCTACGCCCGCGTTCTTGTAATCCATTTATTTTTCCTCCTAATATCTGTGTTTTAATCTATTATTGTCACTTATAGTATATCGGGTATTTTTCGATTTTACCAATCATAAATGTTAATAAATCTAATTAGTAGTTCTTATATCCCACTTCCTGCAATCTGGCATCTTTTGCCTCAACCTGCTCTTTTAAGTTTTTTGAATACTCTTTCAGGCGTGCAAGTAAATCCGCATCACTGGTTGCAAGAATCTTTGCTGCAAGAATACCGGCATTTGCTCCGCCGTTGATTGCTACGGTTGCTACCGGAATACCGGTCGGCATCTGCACGATACTGTACAGGGAATCTCTTCCGCCAAGAGAAGTGGTGTGCATCGGGATTCCGATGACCGGCATCGGGAAGATTGCTGCGCACATGCCCGGCAGATGTGCTGCCATACCTGCACCTGCGATAATCACTTTAAATCCTTTTTCCTCCGCACTCTTTGCATATTCAAAAAATACATCCGGCTCGCGGTGTGCGGAAATGATCGTCATCTCATAGCTGACGCCCAGCTGGTCTAAGATGTCTGCTGCCTTTGCCATGATCGGCATATCTGAATCACTGCCCATTACAATTCCTACTTGTGCCATTTTAAATATCCTCCTATATGTGAAAAAATTTATGGTTCCATTGCATCCAGCGGCTCATTTAACGGTTCCGTTCCCGGAACGACAAACCGCCCGTTTCTTATAATATCTGTCGTCGTGCCATCTGCACGTACTACCGTAATCGCTCCTAACTCATCATACGGAATCGTAATATCAGTATGACAGTTAAAATATGCTTTTGAAATATCTTCTTTGCGCCGGATCGAAATTTCATTGTCCCTTGCGATGATCGCTTTTCCATCCGGATTGTATGTCATGTTGTCCTCATCGTACGTGTAACAGGTGTCTCCGACCGCAAAATGCGGACCTGTCTTTTCCGCAATCAGAATCGGAAGCTTATCCGCGATCTGATATTTCCGTGCCATCCGGTATGCGGTGGTATTTGTTCCGATTGCAAACTCTCCCATCGGAAGTGTTTTGTGATGGAACAGAATATTGTCCTCTATATACTTGCGGTTTTCATCCTCAGAATCAAAATTTGTACAGGAATAAGCTGTAATTCTTCCGTTTTCAAAATCCAGTTCCAGATTCTTGAAAAGGAATTCCCCCAGATAGACCTGTGTGACGTGCAGCTTTCCTTCTGTTTTCTGCAATACCGGAGATGTGAACACTTCCCCGACCGGAATATTGACATCTGCCACACAGTTTTCAAATGCGGTCTCTTTGGTAGGATCGGAAAG
>Ga0256404_1011132_pt1 | contig 12162 bp, 6 predicted proteins | sample RumenRJG_01DNA_FD_185990 | JGI IMG/M metagenome (GOLD analysis project Ga0256404, IMG submission 185990) | Bovine rumen microbial communities from Lethbridge, Alberta, Canada - RJG_01 | ecosystem: Host-associated > Mammals > Digestive system > Stomach > Rumen | place: Canada: Alberta | collected... | reverse complement strand
TGGATAAGACTCCTATCAAGGAACTCTTTACCAAGGAACCTGAGTATGTTGCAGATGATGGTCAATTGACTCTTAATTTTATTTAGTGGACACTAGTGAACTAACATCAATACTAAGAAATGAAAGCATTTGAAAATTCAGAAATCTGGTGGGTAACTGGTGCTCAGCTTCTGTACGGAGGCGACGCCGTTGTTGCCGTTGACGGACACTCAAAGGAGATGGTAGACGGTCTGAACAAGAGCGGTAACATCCCCGTGAAGATTGTGTATAAAGGCACAGCCAACAGTTCTAAGGAGGTGGAGCAGATCATGCTCGCTGCCAATAACGACGCCAAGTGCGTAGGTATCATCACATGGATGCACACCTTCTCTCCCGCCAAGATGTGGATCAAGGGTCTGCAGCAGCTGCAGAAGCCCCTGTGCCACTTCCACACACAGTATAACGCCGAGATACCCTGGAGCGACATCGACATGGACTTCATGAACCTCAACCAGAGTGCTCACGGCGACATCGAGTTCGGACATATCTGCACTCGCATGCGTGTAGCCCGCAAGGTGGTTTGCGGTTACTGGAAGGATGAGAAGGCCCAGAAGCAGATTGCCGTATGGGCTCGCGTAGCAGCTGGTGTTGCTGATGCTCACAACGTACGCTGTCTGATGTTCGGTATGAACATGAACAATGTGGCCGTGACCGATGGCGACCGCGTGGAGTTCGAGCAGCGCCTGGGCTACCATGTGGACTACTACCCCGTATCATCTCTGATGGAGTACTTCAAGCAAGTTACCGACAAGGAGGCCGACGAGCTTGTTGAGGAGTATAAGAAACTCTACACCATCAAGATCGACGAGAGCGGTGAACAGGTTTACTGGGAGAAGGTGAAGAATGCAGCCAAGGCCGAGATTGCCCTGCGCCGCGTACTGAAGGACGAGGGCGCTACAGCCTTCACCACCAACTTCGACGACCTGGGTGATGCCAATATCGACGATCCCAACTTCTGCGGCTTCGACCAGATTCCCGGTCTGGCTTCACAGCGCCTGATGGCCGAGGGTATCGGTTTTGGTGCCGAGGGCGACTGGAAGACAGCCTGCCTCTATCGCACCCTTTACATCATCCAGCAGGGCATGCCTACCGGCTGCTCATTCCTGGAGGACTACACCCTCAACTTCGCCGGCGACAAGAGCTCATGCCTGCAGAGCCACATGCTCGAGGTTTGTCCTCTCATCGCTACCGACAAGCCCAAGCTCGAGGTTCACTTCCTCGGCATCGGTATCCGCAAGCAGCAGACCGCCCGTTTGGTGTTCACCTCAAAGACCGGTGCTGGTATCAAGGCCACCGTTGTAGACCTTGGCAACCGCTTCCGCCTGATTTCTCAGGAGGTAGAGTGCATCGAGCCCAAGCCCATGCCTAAGCTCCCCGTGGCTTCTGCCCTGTGGATTCCCCAGCCCAGCTTCGAGGTTGGCGCTGCCGCATGGATCCTGGCTGGTGGTACTCACCACAGTGCTTTCTCTTACGATATCAACGAGGAGTACTGGGAAGACTTCGCCGAGATGCTTGGCATTGAGTATGTGAAAATCAATAAGCAGACAAATATTGCCGACTTCAAGCAGACCCTCCGCAACAACGAGGTTTACTACATGCTGAACAAAGCACTCCGTTAATCTGATTACCCTATCAATAGAGCCTTCACCTGCGCTGCAACTCCCTCGTTGCCAGGCCGCCATGGTGAAGGCTCTTTTTTTGTGGGCTATTGTGATGTTAAAATTTGCATAAACATGTAGAAAAGTCGCAGATTATATGTAATTTTGTAGTCTCATTGATTGATGAGTTTTTTAGAGACTAAACGAAAAAGACTATATACAAAATGAAAAAGACTATGAAGAAATGGATGCGTACTGCCATGATGGTGGCAGTAATGGCAGGCTCGTCGGTACAAGCCAGTGCGAGTCAGGCGTTTACGCCCCTATGGTTGCGAGATGTGATGGTGAGCCCTGACGGACAGCAGGTGCTGTTCTGCTATAAGGGCGACATCTACAAAGTATCTACAAAAGGTGGCACAGCCATGCAACTCACCACACACGACAGTTATGAATGCTCGCCCGTTTGGAGTTCCGATGGCAAGCAGATTGCCTTTGCCAGCGACCGTCACGGTAATCTCGACATCTTCACCATGTCTGCCGATGGCGGTTCGGCCACCCGTCTCACCTACAACAGTGTGGCCGAGGTGCCCCAGGCTTTCTCGCCCGACGGCAAGTGGGTGCTCTTTGGAGCTGCCATTCAGGACCCTGCAGCGAGTGTGATGTTCCCCGACAACACCCTGCCCGAATTATATAAGGTACCCGCGAAGGGCGGTCGCACTCTCCAGGTGCTGGGCACCCCTGCCGAGATGCTCAGTTTCGCTGCCGATGGCAAGAGCTTCTATTACCAGGACCGTAAGGGCTACGAGGACGAGTGGCGCAAACACCACACCTCTTCTATTACACGCGATGTGTGGTTCTACGATGCCAAGAGCGGTCAGCACACCAATATCACGGCCCATGCCGGTGAAGACCGCAACCCCGTGGCCAGTGCCGATGGCAAGACGCTCTACTTTCTCAGCGAACGCAATGGTGGCAGCATGAATGTGTATGCCCTGAATACTGGTGCAAATAACGGTCAGCAGCCCGTTGCCGTCACAACTTTCAAGACCCATCCCGTGCGTTTCCTCAGTGCAGCCCGCAATGGATTGCTGTGCTATACCTATAATGGTGAGATCTATACGCAGAAGAACGGCTCACAGCCTCAGAAGCTCAGCATCACGCTGACACGCGACGACGAACCCGTCATCTCCGACCTCACCTTCACCAGTGGTGCGCGCCAGGCTGTGGTGAGCCGTGATGGTAAGCAGGTGGCCTTTATAGCCCGTGGCGAGGTATTTGTAACCAGCACCGAGTATGCCACCACCCGTCGCATCTCTCAGACAGCTGGTGCCGAGGCCGATGTGGACTTCGCCCCCGATGGGCGCACCATCGTCTATGCCTCCGAGCGCAATGGCAACTGGCAACTCTATACGGCCAGCATCGTGCGCAAGGAAGACCTCAACTTTGCCAATGCCACGCTGATTAAAGAAGAGAGCGTGTTCCCCGAACTGCCAGCCCTGCAACTCAATGGTAAGCTCGACTTCTCGCAAGTAGAACGCCAGTATCCTAAGTATAGCCCCGACGGCACAAAACTGGCATTCATCGAGGACCGCATCAAACTGAAGGTGGTCGACCTGAAAACCAAGAAGATGACGCAGGTCACCGATGGCAGCAAGTGGTACCGCCAAGATGGAGGATTCGACTTCGAATGGAGCCCCGACGGCAAGTGGTTCGTGCTGAGCTATATAGCCAACAAGCGCGACCCCTATACCGACCAGGGCATTGTGAGTGCCGAGGGTGGCGAGATCCACCCCATCACGCAGAGCGGCTATATGAGTGATCGACCCCGTTGGGTGATGGATGGCAAGGCTATCATGTTCGAAAGCGAGCGCTACGGCATGCGCAGCCACGCCTCGTGGGGCAGTCAGGAGGACGTGTTCCTGGCGTTCCTCACACAGGATGCCTACGACCGTTATCGCCTGTCGCCCGAGGACTATGCGCTGCTCAAGGAGCTGGAGAAGGCTAAGCCCGAGAAGAAGGCCGATGCCGACAAGAAAGTTGATAAGAAAAGTAAGAACAAGAAGGACGACAAGAAGGCTGATGCCGACTCTGTGAAGACGCTCAAGATTGAGTTCGAGGGCATCGAAGACCGCATCGTGCGCCTCACGCCCAACAGCAGTCGCCTGGGCGATGCCATCGTGAGCAAAGATGGCGAGAGCCTATACTATTTCTCGGCTTTTGAGGGCGCACCAGACCTTTGGAAGATGGACCTGAGAAAGCACGAGACAAAACTGCTGAGCAAAGGTGGCAGCGGAGAGCTGCAGATGGATAAGGACGGCAACCTCTATTCTTTGGGCAGCAGCATGAAGAAGATTGAGAAGGGCGACAAGATGACGACTATTGCCTACGATGCGCAGATGAAACTCGACCTCGCTGCCGAGCGCGAGTATCTGTTGCGCCATGTGGCCAAGCAAATCAACAAGAAGATTTTCCGCACCGACTATAATGGCTGCGACTGGGACCTCATGGTGAAAAACTATGCACGCTTCTTGCCACATATTGCTAACAACTACGACTTTGCCGAGCTGCTCAGCGAGTTGCTTGGCGAACTGAATGTGAGTCATACAGGTGGCCGTTTCCGCCCTGCTGCCAATGGCGACGCCACAGCCCAGTTGGGTCTGCTCTACGACCTCACCGAGGCTACCGACGGTCTGAAGATTACGGCCATTCTCGAAGGTGGTCCCTTCAGCAAGGCCAGCAGCAAGGTGAAGGTGGGCGATGTCGTCACGGCCATCAACGGACAGCCTCTGACCAAGGATACCGATCTGGCCCAACTGCTCAACCTCTGTCGTGGCAAGAAGACGCTCGTGAGTCTCAAGGGCAATGCCGGCACCTGGGACGAGGTAGTACTGCCTATCAGCCAGTCTGAACAGTCTGCCCTACTCTACAAGCGCTGGATCAAGAGTCGTGCTGCCGAGGTAGAGCGCCTGTCAAACGGTCGCCTGGGCTATGTGCATATCGAGGGTATGGACGATGCCAGCTTCCGTGATGTCTATTCCGACATTCTGGGCAAGTACAACCTCAAGGAGGGTATCGTCATCGACACCCGTCATAATGGTGGTGGCCGTCTGCACGAGGACATCGAAATTCTGTTCTCTGGTCATAAGTACTTCACGCAGGTTATCAGAGGTCGTGAGGTGTGCGACATGCCCAGCCGTCGCTATAATCACCCCAGCATCATGCTTCAGGCCGAGGGCAACTACAGTAATGCCCATGGCACACCTTGGGTATATAGTCATCAGAAGATTGGCAAACTGGTGGGTGCGCCCGTGCCAGGCACTATGAGTTCGGTCAACTGGGAGACCATGCAAGACCCCACGCTCATTTTCGGTGTGCCTGTAATTGGCTATCAGCTGCCCGACGGCACCTATCTGGAGAACACCCAGCTGGAGCCCGACGTGCCCGTGCTCAACAAGCCCGAGACCGTTGTCAAGGGTGTTGACCTGCAGTTGGAAGCCGCTGTGCGCGAGTTGCTCAAACAACTGTAATCGAACCATTCATACTCGACGGCATTCCTCACATAAAAATGCTGTGGCATGAATAAAAAAATATAGGGCTGCTACCAACCGGGTAACAGCCCTATTTTTTATTATGGCCTCACAGCCTGCGGCGTCAAGCCATTAAAGAAACCTAACACTTTCTTTTGGTAGATTCAGTGTCGGGGTGTCATCATTATCTTCTTATTACCCTGGATATAAAGGCCACGGCGAGTAGGTTTGCTACTGAGTGGACGTCCCTGAAGGTCGAACCACTTACTGTTTTCATCCACGACAGTGGGACCTTGGATGCCGGTAGGATCGTCGATGGTGAAACTATATTTTTTGGCACAGCTATAACTGACTACCTCATTGTTTACAATCTCGGCAAGGTAGGAATCGAAGTAATGTTCACCTGGCTGATTGACCTCAACGGGCATCTGGTAAAAGAAGGTATATTGGCCACTGCCGATGTTATCGGGCAGGCCGGCAAGGTAGTCAAGGAGGCCTGGGACTTCAGGGATACGCTTCACTTCATCATTGTTGAGGTATTGGCGAACACGCAAGCAAAGATTCTTTGACGGAATCCAGTGGGACATCTTCACGTCAAGACGGTCGGCCAGCTCTACGTTCCAGTACCACTGGTTGCCCTCTTTCGTGAGGTAACTCTTGTTCTCAAGATAGGCGCTGTAGTCTGTAAGTGTGTCGTTGTTGAGCTGGAGCGGCAGTTCGCCAATAAAGCGGTTTTCGGCATAGACACGTATAGCCACGGTGCCACCATAATCTGGCACAAAACTGAAGGTGACGTCGGCCTCGCCATTGGCTGGGATATAGGCGCCACATTCCAAAACATTACCCTCTTTGAGGGCGGAAGCAGTAGCATACTCCTCGGGGCCGATGTGGCCTAGGTAGTAGGGAACGAGATAGAGTTCACCGACATAGTCTGTAGAGTCACTATTGCTCACATGGATGGTGAGGTCGCTACGCTCATCCAGTCGACCGGTGCCCTTGGAGATGCCTACATCAGTGAGTTGCAACTTATACTCTTTATCGTTTGGCTGCATGAAGAAGCGCCCATCCATATCACGCCCCACGGTGATACTCAGATCTGTTGGAGGGATAACCTGCCACTGCTCACCAGGATGACGGAATTTCAGCATGGGATAGAGGGTCATGTACTGTCCCGGGACAAATATCGTAGTGTCAATTTCCACTTTGAAGAAGTTGTAATCGTAAACCGTATGTGAGTAAACGATGCTGTCGTTCGGATTGACCATGAATAAGGGATGAAGATTGCCCTCGGAGTCGATGGTGCCCAGGGCGTGATCGGCCACCTCGTTATAATTTTCATAGAAAGTATAGTAGAAATAGGCATGGTTGACATCGTATAACTCTACGGGAAAAGGCTGATAGAAGAGGCTACCGAAATCGTGGTACGGCTGTGGCTGCGGCTCCATCTTAGGATCAGTATAGATAGTGGCAATCTCATTGATGCAAAATCCGATGCCACTGCTGCCACTGCCCGCACTGGTGTTGTTGTAGGGGTTGAGTACGGCGAGCGCAAAGTAACCATCGTTTATGCCACTCCAGCCCCAGTTGATGTGGAACATGCCGTTGCCGTCGTATCCGTCGCACACGAAAGCATGCCCCCCACTGTCGCTTTGACCGCAATAGACCATCGGACGTCCTGCGGCCAACTCACCATAGATAATCTCCTCCCACTCATCGATACTAGGGAAGTTAAAGCGGGAGATGTTATGCGGTGTGTTATAGTCGAAATATTTGGCAAGCGCTGTTGCAACAAAACCTGCATTTGCCCCTGAGCCTCCTAACTCAGCCGTACCATACATCATCTCAACGGACTGTCCGCAGTAGCGCATCAGCGTTGCTACCGCCTTGCGCTGCTCATCAGTTCCTAATAGGTCGTACTGCTCTGTATCTTCGTTCCAAACCGTGTAGTCGTTGAGCATCAAATCCCATCTGAACGTTGTAGGAGGCAGGGCATCGAGATGCCATGTGTAGTCTATAAAACTGCGACTGCTACAGTCACAGTCGTAGGCTGGTAGTCCGTCGGGCACCGCATTGGGCCACTGCCAATAGTTCATGACCTGTGCCATAGCCGTGGCCACGCAACCAGCGTAGCAAGGCTTGTTGCGTAGATTCTGCTCTGGTCCTTTGTACTTCGGCACCTGGTCCCAATAGGGTGCGTCCTGATCCCAATGGGTCTTGATAAGCGGCTCCACAGCAGAACGGTTGGAACGTCTGTTGACCTTCTCTCCATTCTCATTACACATCTCGCCGTCTTTAAAGTCCGTACGATGGCCAAGCGTAGCTATTGTTTCGTCGTACTGCTTCAGCCATGAGCGCATATTCTCTGGCAGGTGCTCCCAGTCGATGGTGCCTGTGGTGCTGTAGCCCAACACGGGCAGGGTGCGGCTATCGGCCGAGGCGATGACATATCCTCCACCCTCCATATTGAAGGCATATATCTTCTTGGCCTCCACGGGAGCGCTCATAAGTTTGATGCCACTCTTTTTACCCGATGCAGCCATACGGCGGGCCGTAGTCGATGACTTGCCGTTTTTCATATATTGAAGGGCGCGTTCCCCTGCCTCTTGCTCTGTTAATTGTTGGGCCATGAGCGTCGCCCAGCAGCAAAAGACGGCTGCCAGCATCATGATAGTTTTCTTCATTTATTTTATTTTTTAAAAAGATTAATAATGTATCTGCAAATTCATAATTGATAATTACCTTCTAAAGACATTCCTTCCATGTCTGTTTCTACTAAAAGAAGAAGACGGCAGCGGTGGTAGCGGTTGCAACGGTTTCCCCTCTTTTACTCTTCTTTCCCTAACAATCCGGTCACGGATATCACCAAGGTTATCAACCATCTTCGAGTAGTCAGGACGATACTTGAAATGATATTGAGACTCCATTTTCTGTTCCTTGTGACGAAGAATAACCGACTGGCAACTGGCGGTGTCCTTATCCTGCTTGCTGTCTAAGGTCATCTGCACTGGGTGGGGCATGGAACGCTGAAAAAGGTTTATATCAAAAACAACGGAAAAAGGGGGAAGTTCAGGAAAGTGGTTTGAATACTTCCATGAGATGGCCGGGGATGTCTGTGCCATCGCCATAGGGCAGCACAGGAAGATAGTGACCAACAGTATTCCAACTTTTCTCAATTTCATACGCGTTAGTTTTCTTTATAGACTTACCACAACTGCAACCGCTTCTCCTTGGGGATGAAGAGCTTGTCGTCCTCCTTGATGCCGAAGGCCTCGTACCAGGCGTCGATATGAGGCAGGGCACCATTGATGCGCCAGCGGCCCTGGGAGTGAACATCGATGATGGTGAGGTGACGCAACCCGGCATCGGTGATGTTTTGCGCCCAGACATTAGCGTATGACAAGAAGAAACGCTGGTCGGCAGTGAATCCGTCGATGGCGGGCAGCGTCTTAACGGCGTTCTTGTAGGCCGTCCATGCCACCTGCAGGCCACCATGGTCGGCCAGGTTCTCACCCAGCGTCATGCGCCCGTTGGCATGCAGACCAGGCAGCACCTCGATAGCATCGAAGAAGTCGGCATACATATCGGCCTTCTCACGGAACTTCGCGGCATCTTCGGGTGCCCACCAGTCGCGCAAGTTGCCGTCCTTGTCGTAGAGGCGTCCCTCGTCGTCGAAACCATGGGTCATCTCATGACCGATAATCGTGCCGATGGCACCATAGTTGACAGCATCGTCGGCTTCCAAATCGAAGAAGGGCGGCTGCAGGATGCCGGCAGGGAAACATATCTCGTTGGTGGTGGGGTTATAGTAGGCGTTGACGGTCTGTGGCGTCAACTGCCATACAGTGGGATCCACAGGGTTGCCGGCCTTACGCCTGACATTCTCCGCATTCCAGTAGCGTTTACACAGCATGACGTTCTCAGCGTACGACTTGCTGTTGTCTATGTGCAAGGCGCTCATGTCGGTCCACTTGTCGGGATAGCCCACCTTCACGATGAAGGCGGCGAGTTTCTCCTTGGCGGCGGCCTTGGTGGCAGCACTCATCCAGTCCTGTGCGTCAATGCGCTGGGCAAGGGCCACCTGCAGGTTGCTGACCAACTCAAGCATGCGCTCCTTGGCGGCGGCAGGGAAATACTTCTCGACAAACAACTTGCCTATAGCCTCGCCCATCAGGTAGTCCATTTGAGAAGAGACGCGCTGCCACAGGGGATAGTCCTGCTGACGTCCCGTGAGCACACGTCCGAAGAAGTCGAAGTAGATGGCCTCCGCGGTGTCGTCAAGGCATTGGGCATAGTCTTTGATTTCCGTCCACTCCATGTAGTCGCGGTACTCGTCGGCAGTCATCGCAGCCAAAAGTTGGTCGGCACCGGCAAAGAAGTCGGGCTGTTCCACCACAAGCTCCTGAATATAAGCCGATGGCACGTCAATGGCTCTCATCAGTTTCTCCAGCTGGATATGGGGATAGGCAGCGTTAAACTGAGCCAGCGACATCTTGTTGTAGTTGGCCTCGGGGTCGCGCAGTTCGGCCTGAGAGCGGCTCACCTTGGCCAGTTCGGTCTCCATATGCATCACGTTCTCCATCTTCTGCGAAGCCTGCTGTTCGGTGAATCCGAAGTGCTGGAACATCTTGGCGATGGCCTGTTTGTAGGCCTCGCGGATGTCGGTGGTGGCGGCGTCGGTGTTGAGGTAGTACTCTTTCTGCCCCATCCCTATGCCACCCTGTTTCACCTTCAGTATATTCTGCGTGGCGTTCTTCGGGTCGGCAGAAAAATTGGTGTAGAAGAATGCATAGAAGTTCTCCGGTACCAGTTGCAGATGTATCTGGAACAGCTGCTCCACCGTGGTGGCCTGCTCCATCTGACCGATGATGCCCATCAGCGGCTCCACGCCCTGCTGGTTGCGGCGCTGACTGTCCATAGCCATGCGGTAGAGGTCGGCCAGTTTCTGTTCCGTGGAGCCCTCGGCAAAGTGGGCTGTCTGCAGGTCTTCGAGGATGGCCTTGAGGCGCACCTGGTTGTTCTCTGACAACTTTTCAAAGTTGCCGTAGCGCGAATAGGCTGCGGGCAGCGGATTATTTTTTATCCACCCGCCACAGGCATACTGATAGAAATCATCACCAGGACGTACTGACGTGTCGAGGTTTGACAGGTCAATGCCCGACGTCTGCAGTCCCTGCTGCGCGGTATCGTCGTCGGTACAGGCGGTGAAGCCCAGCACCACGATGGCCATTGCCATCAGATAGGAAATCTTCTTCATTCTCTAAATATTTTATTTCACCTACATGCTGAAAAATCAGTTGCCAGTGGTGCAGAACTGGAGGGCACGCTCCAGCTGCGTGTCACGACCAGTGGCCTGGTATTGCGTCACATCAAGATCAACCTCAATGTCAGGGGTTAGGCCTACACCCTCGAACAATTTTCCCTCCTTGGATATAGTGGTCATGTGGGGGATGTATAGATAGATGGGAGTCTTGTTCATCTCACCGATAATGCCGGAATAGTTCTGATAGTAGACACCGGGGTTTGTAATGAGTGAACACAGACCGCCATGGGTGCGCTTGCCGATGAGGGTGCCGTTGGGCAGACTCTGACAACCCAGTGAGGTAATCTCTGCCATGCTGACGGAGCCGCAGTTGGTAAGCACAACAATCGGTTCGGTGATGGTCTCGTGGGCTGTTTCAAGAGTTGGGACCTTGAAGGGTGACAACGGCGAGTAGTCGTAGCGGCCCACACCACGCTTGAAGCGCGAAAAGGCTACCTCGAAGCCTCCGCTGGGCAACATACTGCCCAGCACGTACTGGTTGTCATCAAGCATGCCGCCGCCATTGTTGCGCAGGTCGATGACAACACCCTTGAGCTGACCGCTGGCATGGAGTTCCTGTACCTTGTCAAACCACGCCTGCCATGCCTGGCGCACCGCCAGGGCGAGTTGCTGGGTGGCAGCATTGGCCTTACCGAATATCTTCTGGTATTTTTCGTCATTCAGATAGAGCGTGAGGTAGAAACCGCTGAAGTAGAAGTAGGCAATATTGTCCTTGAAGAGGGCATACTTCACGGTAATGCCATATTCGCCCATTTCAGCAATATGGGTATCGGCCTCCTTGTAGTCCAGGATCTGGTTGCCAGTGCCGCCAAACGCAGCAGGGAGATAGGCACTCAGGTTGTGCGTGGTATTCTTCATAGCCTCAAAGTCATCGCGTTCTTTGGTGCGCGTGTTGCTGGGAACAGTCACGACGAAGTTGCCCGTCTGGTGGTTTTCCATCTGAGCGGCAAAGTGGCCATCGTGCAGGGGTGCCAGAGTAGCTTCGAGCAGTTTCTGGAGTTCGTCGTCAGTGACGTCGTCACGCTTGTCGAGGGCCTCGTACTTAGGCAGGTACTCGTCATAGACAGCATCCCAGTCAACCCCCTGGCTACGTTCGTAGTCCCAGATGCCATAGTTCTGGTCGAGGGCTTTCCATAGCACCTTGAACTTGCCTGCATAACTCTTTTGTGCCTTGTCAAATGCCAGTCCGTCGTTGAAGGCATAATTCTGCAGGGCGTCGCTCTCTTCGCGACAGCTGGTGACCAGCACCAGCAGGAGCATAGCTCCTAAAATCATTATCTTGTTTTTCATTGTTCTTAATTCTTAATTGCGGAAGCAAATTTTTCACTTTTCACTATTCCCTTAGTAAGCGGAAGCAAATTTTTCACTTTTCACTATTCCCTTTACCCTTAAAAATAGTACATCACTCCTGCTTGCAGTCCCAGCGTAGAGTGGTAGCGCTTGTCCTTGAAGTGAGGCTGCTCCTTGCGGAAGCTGGTGGTGCTGTAGTAGTAGCGGGCCTCAACCTGGGCACCCCAGTGACGGGCAAAATGGTACTCCAGTCCCAGACCGCCCACGAAGCCGCAGTCCCAACGCTGGTCGCGGTCGTTGTCAAAGTCCACATCCTCGTCGAAGTCGTAGGTATAGTCAGACACATTATTAAAATCCGTGCCCTTGCGATGGCTGTTGAGCCAGTAGC
>Ga0256404_1011129_pt1 | contig 12164 bp, 5 predicted proteins | sample RumenRJG_01DNA_FD_185990 | JGI IMG/M metagenome (GOLD analysis project Ga0256404, IMG submission 185990) | Bovine rumen microbial communities from Lethbridge, Alberta, Canada - RJG_01 | ecosystem: Host-associated > Mammals > Digestive system > Stomach > Rumen | place: Canada: Alberta | collected... | reverse complement strand
TCACAGACCATTTCCTCACAAGACAAGCAACTCAATACGGCATGGTTCGTCTATGGCACCAAGTCGGAGTTGAAGGCCCAGCATATCATCGAGGATGGTAAGGTGCTCCGTTCCAATTTCAACCGCGACTATTTCACGAAGATAGATATCCGTGTTGATAAGGAGATACGCCTCTACAGTCGTTCTGCCAAAATACTGACAGCCCATCCCGCCTCCAGCTATGAACTGCAGCAAGATGCCAACCGCCAGTACATTCTTCGCATTACCAATCCCCAGCTTTTCTGGTCGACCAGCAAATATTTGGTGGTGATGGTGAAATAGGAGTGCAGTTTGTAGTCATTTTCTATCTTTTTTGCTTCAAATTGGAAGAAAAAAGGCCTCAAAAGTTAAAAATGGGCACTAAAACGTGTCTTTTTTTAATTAAAATTTGCATAATAATTTATAAAGTATTATCTTTGCACGTTGGTTAATGTGCGCGCGAGTGCACCTGTGTCGCCTATAGAGGGGAGTATACCTTATTATATATACGCGCGAGAATTGAATAATACACAAATAAGAGAATATCTATGAAGAAAAGACTAACGATGTTTCTTACCTGTCTGTTGCTGACCACGGCTGTTGCTTTGGCTCAGAACAAGATTACAGGTACCGTCTTTGAAGACAGCGGTGAGCCCTGTATTGGTGCTACCGTTATGATTCAAGGCAGCAAGCAGGGAACAAAGACCGACATCGACGGACACTTTACGATTAATGTGCCCGAAGGAAAGAAGCTTGTGATAAGCTATGTCGGTATGGTTACCCAGACCGTGAAGGCCAAGAATGGCATGAAAATCACACTGCAAGCCGACGCTACCCAGTTGCAAGAGGTGGTGGCAGTAGGTATGATGAAGCAGGACAAGCGATTGTTTACTGGTGCTTCGACGAAAGTAGATGCTGATAAGGCGAAATTGTCAGGTATGGCTGATGTCAGCCGCTCACTAGAAGGTCGTGTGGCTGGTGTTCAAGTTACCAACGTTTCAGGAACTTTTGGCGCTTCACCTAAAATCCGCGTTCGTGGTGCAACGTCAATCTATGGTAATTCAAAGCCTTTGTGGGTGATTGATGGTGTGATTTATGAGGATAATGTTGACGTGACAGCCGACGAGTTGGCCTCTGGTGATGCCAAGACGCTGATCTCCAGTGCAGTTGCCGGTTTGAACTCCGATGATATTGAGTCCTTCACTGTGCTGAAGGATGGTTCGGCAACCTCTATCTATGGTGCCCGCGCTATGGCAGGTGTGATTGTTATTACTACCAAGAAAGGTGGCAAGGGCCGTGCATCCGTGAATTATACGGGTGAGTTTACCACTCGTTTGAAACCCAGTTATCGCGACTACAACATCATGAACTCGCAAGAGATTATGGGTGTTTATAAGGAGATGGCTGACAAGGGTTGGCTGTCGTTGGAAAACCTGGTAAACTCTTCGGATACAGGTATCTATGGCTACATGTACCAGCAGTTACGCAAGTATGATCCGACAACTGGTACTTTTGGATTGGAAAATACGGAGGCTGCTCGCAATCGTTACTTGCAGGATGCAGAATTCCGTAATACCGACTGGTTCGATTTGTTGTTCTCAAGCAGCATCCAGCAGAACCACTCCGTCAGTATCTCTGGAGGAACAGACCGTTCTCAGAGTTACTTCTCTATGTCGTTGATGAATGACCCTGGCCAGTATGTAAGTGCATCAAAAGTGCGTCGTTATACGTTTAATGGTAACACTTCATATGACATTCTGAAAAACTTAACGGCTAAGTTGGCTGCTCAGGGTAGCTACCGTGATCAGGAGGCTCCTGGTTCTTTGAACCAAAGTGTTGACGTGGTAACAGGTGAGGTTAAGCGTGACTTTGATATCAACCCATTCAGTTTTGCAATGAATACCAGCCGCTGTCTGGATCCCAATATCAACTACACGCGCTTCTATTCTCCGTTCAACATCTTCAATGAGCTTCGGAATAACTACAATGATATCAATGTATATGAGTTGATGTTCCGTGCAGAATTGGAGTACAAACCCATCAAAAGTGTTACCCTGTCTGGACTGATTTCTACACGTCTTTCGAAAACCTCCCGTCAGCATAATGTGATGGACAACTCCAATCAGGCCAATGCTTATCGTGCAGGCACGGATGCCCAGGATGATAATTCGACCGTTCGTTATAGTAACCCTTTGCTATACACCGATCCTGATAACGAATCAGCAATTCCTGAGTCCGTGTTGCCTGAAGGTGGTATAAAGTACCAATATGATGACAAGATGCGTTCGAACAACTACCGCTTTATGGCTGAGTATCGTGACGTATACAATGATAAGCATGTGGTGAATGCCCTACTGGGTAGTGAGTTGTCAACGGTACGCCGTACCTCTACCATGTGGACAGGTTGGGGCTACCAATACAACAATGGTGGTATCGTCTATACCCCCTACCTGTGGCTGAAGCAGCGTAATGAGGAGAATACCGACTATTTCAGTGAGTCGTTTACCCAAACCAACACATTGGCATACTATGCACAGGCTGTCTATAGTTACGATCAGCGTTATACTATTAACGGCACCTTCCGTTATGAGGGCACCAACCGCCTGGGAAAGAGCCGCTCAAGCCGCTGGTTGCCGACATGGAATATCTCCGGAAGCTGGGATGCCTACAACGAGAAATTCATGGAGCGTGCGCAATCTTGGCTTTCTGGCTTGAAATTCCGTTTGAGCTATTCACTGACTGCTGATACGGGCCCATCTTATGTGACCAACGCTATGGCCATTTATAAGACGAAGAATACATGGCGCCCATTTACCTCTGCTGCTGAATCGCAGATATACATCTCTGATATTGCCAATACCGAACTGACATACGAAAAGAAACACGAGTTTAATGTCGGTGTTGATTTAGGTTTCCTGCGCGACCGTATCGCAATTACTTTCGATGCTTACTGGCGCAACAACTACGACCTGATTGGTGCAGTGTTTACTCAAGGTGCCGGTGGTCAGATTCAGAAGATGGCCAACGTGGCCGACATGAAGTCGCATGGTCTTGAACTGGGCCTTTCTACCGTCAATATTCAGAATAGCAGGTTCAAGTGGACTTCTGACTTTGTCTATTCTTTGGCAAAGAACGAGATTACTACGCTGGAGACATCAAGTCGTGCCGTCGACCTTGTTAGCGGTCAGGGCTATGCTCTTGAGGGCTATCCTGTGCGTTCTATCTTTAGTTATAAGTTTGGTGGGCTGAATAGCGAGGGTCTGCCTCAGGTCTATAACGAAAAGGGCGAACTGACCGTAGGTGATGTTAACTTCCAGGAGACCTCTAATCTGACGAACTTCCTGCAGTACGAAGGTCCGTCTGATCCTACGTGGTATGGTTCGTTTAACAACGGATTTACTTATACCAGTCCAAAGCTTGGTAAGTTTGCAATTGATGTGTTTATTACCTATAGTGGTGGTAACAAAGTCCGCCTTGACCCAGTATTCTCTAGTGCCTACAGTGACTTGTCTGCACTGCCTCGAGAGTTTAAGAACCGCTGGATGGTTTCGGGTGACGAAGCTGTCACCAATATCCCTGTTATTGCCTCACGCAACCAGTTGGATCGCTATGGTTCTTATGCACTTCGCACAGCTTACAATGCTTATAACTACTCTGACGTTCGTGTTGCCAAGGGCGACTTCATTCGTCTGAAGGAAATCTCGCTGACCTATGCCTTCCCGCAGACCCTGCTTCAGAAGACACGCCTGCTCAATACTGCATCAATTAAACTGGCTGCTACTAACCTCTGCCTGCTCTATGCTGACAAGAAGTTGAATGGTCAGGATCCGGAATTTATCAATTCTGGTGGTGTGGCTTCCCCCATCACTAAGCAGTTTACTGCTACTGTACGTTTGGGATTCTAAGATTAACATTTCAAGTAATGAAAAACAATATGATAAAGGAATATATATTACGTAAGGGGCTCATTTGCTGCACGGTTGCTGCAGCTCTCCTTTCTTTCACTTCCTGTGAAGGTGAACTGGATGAGGTGCCCGATAACCGTACAGAGATAGACAGTCCGGAAAAGGTGGCTTTGTTGCTGACCTCAGGCTATCCGCAGGCTGTACCTGCTGTGATGTGTGAGCTCTTCGGCGATAATTTCGTTGACAACAATGTCGTAAAGGCTGGTATGCACCGTTCACCGTCTCAGGATTTCCATGCTGAGGCTTATGCCTGGAAGGACGTCAACAACTACAGTACTGGAGATGACGATACACCCTATCAGACATGGGAGCAGTTCTATCAGGGTATTGCGGTATGCAACCATGCAATCCGTGCCATGAAGGAGATGAGCGCAAACCCTGCTGCTGATATTAACCTGTCACACTCTTGGGGCGAGGCCCATGTGCTGCGTGCCTATCTTCATTTTGTGCTGGTCAATGTGTTTGCCGAGGCTTATAAAGATGCTTCACAGAGCTCAGTAGACAAGGGTATCCCCTATGTAACGGAGCCCGAGGAGACGGTTAATGTCAACTATGGTGATCCGCAGTATCGGCATAGTGTCAAGGAAACTTATGACCTGATTGAGAAAGACCTCTTGGAGGGTATTAACCTTATTGATGACTCTAAGTACAAGGTTCCTGCATACCATTTCAACCGGAATGCTGCCAATGCTTTTGCTGCTCGCTTCTACCTGTACAAGCGTGACTATGACAATGTCATCAAGTATGCTGATGCTGCCTTGGGAACCAATGCTGCCACTTCATTACGTAAGTGGACATCCATTAATACCAACACCATCAATTCCATGCTGAACTCGTATAACGATGAAAATGCTGCCTGCAATTTCCTCCTGCAGAGTGCTTACTCATTGCAAGACCGTTTGCTTTCTGCTGTCCGTTTTGTTATTAATTCAGGTAATGCAGCAGAGAAAGTCAAATCATCGTCTGAAGCAATATATGGCAGTGGTCCTAACTGGTCGGATAGATTGAAATGCTATGACGGTAAGGTATACGTCTACGGCGAACAGGATGACGGCTCGTGGCTGTTCCGCGTGCACGAGTATTTTGAGTATGATGACAAGATTGCCGGTATTGGTTGGGTACATATCATCTATCAGCCGTTTACGGCAGAAGAGACGCTGCTCTGCCGTGCGGAGGCCAAATTGTATAAGGGCGACCAAGAAGGGGCTATCAATGACCTGAATACTTGGACAGCTTCCAAGCTGGTTTCAAAGGAGCTGACACTTGCAAACATCAAGAGTTTCTATAACAGCAGTAAGACAGTCTCTCAGATTGCAGCTGACGATTATCTGTCCGAGCTGCATCCGGCAGACATGAGCCCTGAGTTCAAGGTATTGACGGGCGATGACCTGTCTGTACTTTATTGCATCCTTCATTTCCGTCGCATAGAAACCATGTTTGAGGGATTGCGCTGGTTTGATATCAAACGTTATGGTATTACGGTTCATCATGCTTATCGTGGTGCAACGGATACCAATATTACCCACGACTATCTCTATTGGAATGACAAACGTCGTGTGATGCAGATTCCGAACAACGTTATCAATGCCGGTTATCCCAGCACGGACCGTGCTACTCAGGTAAACCAGAGCAGCCCGATGACGGTGAAGCCAGTATTGTATAAGAACAACTAAACAACGGCATGAAGAGATGAAAAAGATATTATTATATATGACAAGTGTGGTAGTCCTCTTTGTGGGCTTTACCTCCTGTGGCAGCGATGACAACTTTACTGAGTCCATCTACGACACAACAAAGACGGCTGTTGACCCCAATGCGACGACCGCTGATTTTGACCAATGGGTTTATGATAATTTTACGAAGCCCTACAATGTGGAGGTTCAGTATAAGTTTAACCTGCCGGCATCTGACTATGATTACCAACTGGCTCCTGCTTCTTATGAGAAGTCGCAGTTGCTGGCCCACTTCATCCGTTACTTGTTCTACGATGTATATAGCAAGTTTGTCGGTGAGCAGTTTATGATGCAGTATGGACCACGTATCTTCCACTTTATCGGTTCGTCTGGCTATAGTCCACAGACTGGTACCGAGGTTCTCGGTCTGGCATCTGGTGGCGTAAAGATTACGCTGTATAATGTCAACGAGATGAAGGAATATGCCCCCGGTGTCATCTATACAGCTGAAGATGTGGAAAGCATGAATGAAAAGTGTTTCCACACCATGCATCATGAGTTCTCGCACATCCTGCACCAGACAAAGACCTATCCGGTGAGCTTCGGTCAGGTAACATCTGGCACCTATGATCCTATCGACTGGCATAAGCGTGACTCTGTGTCTACTCACCAGATGGGCTATGTGACGCACTATGCCTCCAGTGCCACTTACGAAGACTTTGTGGAGACACTGTCGTGTATTATCACCGATACTGATTATCGCTGGATGATGCGTATCATCAATGCCTGTTCTCCCGGATTCCGTTCTGGCGACAAGGAAGCCGTACTGGAGTTGGTAAGCAATTTAGGTATTGACCCTGACCAGCCCGGTGTTCATTGGAATAACTTCTCGTTGTACGACGAGTTGGAGTACAATACAGAAAGCAGGACCTACGAGCCTAATGACAATATTTATCTGGATGTGCATAGAAGATTGGGAAATTCTGCAACTCATAAGTACCAGATATATGATTTTGAAAGCGGTCGTTATGTCAACCAATATGATTATAAGCTAAAGAAAACGTTCACCTCTTTCCGCGATTTCCTGGATTGGGTGAAGGTAACGTCCGACGAGTCGATAACTGGTGTCAATGCGATGATGAAGAAGATCTCCATTGCTACAGCATGGCATAATGAGCGCTGGGGACTGGAAACCTTTAAGTTGCGCCAGGAGGTTCGTGAACGTCAGAACGACATCAACAACTACTTGAAGAACGAGGTGACAATCTATCCTTTGAAGTAGTAAGTGTAGAGTGATAAACGAAAAGTGAATATACAATGAAGAATATCAATAATATCATAGTTAGAGGCTTTGTCTGCTGTGGCTTGGTTGCTGTCCTTTCCACAGCCTTCACGTCTTGCCGTTTCGAAGACGACGACTACTTCAGTGAGTCAGCCTCCCTGCGTATTGAGCACGAAGCGACAAATGTGAACAACCTGCTGAAGGGGGCTCCCAATGGTTGGGTGATGCAGTATTTCTGTGCTGCTGATGAAGCTCAGTTTGAGGGTTTCAATCTTTTTGCTCGCTTCGATGATAATGGAAAGGCAACATTGGCCAGCGACCATCGCCTGTTGCGTAACGGCAAGGCAGGCATCTATACGGAGGCCAGCAGCCCCTACGAAATGCTGAAGGAAGATGCCTTGGTGTTGGCCTTCAATGTGTGGAACGATGTGCTGACTCCTTTCTCCGACCCTGTCAAGTATTGGGCGGCTCCTACTTATATTGAGAAGGATGGTGTGGGTATGTATGGCGACCATAATTTTGTCATCATGTCGCACAACGACAATGAGATTATTATGCGCGGAGAGCGCCATCAGGCTCAGGTGCGTCTGGTGAAGTGTGATCGTGACTGGCAGCAGTATATTGCTGACACAGAGACCCTGAAGAATACCATTGGTGGTGCTGATATCCGTTCTTATTATGTGACCAATGGCGAACAGACGCTCTATTTGGATAATGACGGAACAGGTACGCCCTATCTGTCTGATGCCAAGAAGAAAGTATACGGCAAGTTCCGCTATTGTGATAATCTGGACTATAAGAAAGCTGTCAAGGCCGACTCTATAGCCTGCGTCTTCACCCCCAATGGCTTGCGTTTCGAGCGTCAGGAAACCATTGGTGACAGTAAGTTCCAGGAGTTCACGCTGAACGAGGACAAAACTGCGCTGGTTAGCGAAGATGGTACCGTACAAATCATCGCTGCTTGGGATCGTCATATTGCTGAGCGCGAGACGATTTGGTTTATGGATATGGAGAACTTGTCTGATGAGCTGAAACAGTTGGCTGCAGATATTGATGCTGCATTGAAGGAGGCTAACAGAAACCAGTCACTTTATAGAATTGGTATTGGCAAGAGCAATAATGGTAACTATGTTCTCGGATTGGTCGTTGAATGGTATACCAATACCAGAAAGACCTCGTCAAAGAGAGGTGGTGTAGCTCTTAAGCGAAGTGTACCGGCATTTGGTCAAGTCAAAATTGAATATGACCCCAATGCTAATATTGACAATGAACTGCGTGCAAAGGCAGAGAAAGTCATTAATGCCTCAAGAGCATTCGCAGAGAAATTGGCTGGCACGTACGATGTCACGCCAGAGAATTATTTCACGCCATCGCCAGCCTTGTTTAAGGATGTGAATGGTGTAAACCAATTTAAGCTAGCCACAAAACTAGGAAACTAGAAAAAAGTAAATATCAAATTATTATTAACTAAATTGTTGTATTATGAGAATTAAAACCTACGCTTTGATGATGATGGCACTATTAGTGTCTCTCATTAGTACTGCTCAGAAGAAACAGTTTACTTTCGACAAACAATCTTTGTCAGCAAAGCAGTCTGTGTCGCTCAAGCAGAATCTGAAAGCGTTAGCAACCCCGCGTATGGTCTCTACCGCAACTCCTTTTGCTGTAAAGAGTCCCAATATGCGTATGGTTAAGCCTAATGCTAACGCTAAGAAACAAATTAGCATGGCTCCAGCAAAGGCGCCGGCAGTAGTGACTCCTCCAGAAGAAGGTGAGGTGGAGTATTATACACTTACTGGAGATTATTATCGTTATGATGGTAATGAAGGAGACTTCGTTTCAGTAGGAACTGTTAGTAGAACAGTCAACGTTGTTTGGGACGGTGAAAACGACGTGTATATTTCTGGCCTTTGTCATTATGCAACCGACGCCTATGTGAAAGGAACCTTTGTTGATGACACCCATGTTGTATTCGAAAAAGGTCAGTATCTTGGTAATGTAGGCAAAGATGTTTATATGGCTGGTGAGAGTACGGAATCGGATGACTATGTGGATGTAGCAGCTACTTATGATCCGGATGCAAACTCGTTTACGTTTACTACCATCATTTCAACTGTTAATGATGATATGACCGGCACTTATGCCTATGGCGCAAATGTTGTGGTTGCAGCCAGCGAAGACGTTGAATTACCTGTTGTTCCCCCAACAGACCTGGTAACTGAGAATTATGTTTTGTCAGGCAAGGATTTTAGAAAAAATGATGCTCCTGTAAGTAGCACCATTAAGGTTGGAATATATAATGAGGAGATCTACATCCAAGGCCTTGGTGGTAGCCTTTTGCCTGATGCATGGGTAAAGGGAACTATTGAGGATAATGTTATTACATTGCCAGCTGGGCAGTTCTTGGGTAGTTATGCAGGTGCCTATAATTTCTATTTCTTAGGAATCAACCCGTCAACGTATAAGTACGAGGATATTACCTTGGTATATGACGCAGAAAGTGGCTCGTATATGGCTGACAATTGGTTTACCTCTTATACCCCAGATGCTGGTCAAAGTGGCTACTATGATTATATCTATACAAGTGTAACTTGGGTGAAGATTACTGAAAAGGCTGCAACGCCGGCAACCCCTGCTATTGATCATCTGAAGTTTGAGCCCGGCAGTGCTGGTATCTATAATATAATAGAGTACAATGTCCCGGTTGTAGATGTTGACGGTAATGGTATGATTACCGACAAGCTGTCATTCAAGATTTTCTATAAGGATGAAACTGGCGTGGCTCAGCCTCTCACGTTTACTAAGGAAATGTACACGAAGTTAGAGGAAGACATGACTGAGGTTCCATACGGCTTTCTCGATAAATATGATTTCATAGATGGTGGCTTCTATCTGAATATGGATATCTCCACATGGAAGGAAATGGGTATCCAGAGTGTTTACAGAGGAGGTAATGCTGTCAATGAGTCGGAAATTTCCTGGTATGTGCTGCCTCAGCTGATAGAAACCTCCTTGCCTTCAGGTTTGACGGTAACAAGCAATGACTTTACAGGTAAGATTCTTGATACAGATACTTATGAGTTTGTCGATGCCGCTAAGAAGGTGAACATTGCTCTTGATGGCAATGATATCTACATTCAGGGTTTGGCTGATGCTGAGGGTCTTGCTGAAGCATGGATTAAGGGTACCAAGAATGCTGACGGCAAATATGTATTTAAGGCTGGCCAGTATCTTGGCGCAGATAGTTACGATGCTTATATCTTTATTGGCTATGATGAAGCAAATCAGACAATTGCAGATGCCGTGTTGAGTGTTGATGCAGAATCTGGCGTATACAAATTTGATACCCAGTTCATCGTTAATGCTTCTTATATTGACAGACTGTATTTCAGCACGAGATATGCATCTGAGAGTACAATAGCTATTCAGGGTGTCGTCGAGACAGTGGTAACTCCTCCCGCAGAGATGTTGGAAGAGAATTATCTGTTTACCGGTACTTCTTCAGGAAATGCTGTGTCACATGCTGTGAAAGTTGGCTTCGTTGGTAACGATGTTTATGTACAGGGTCTGTCAGAGACACTGCCGGAGGCATGGGTCATGGGTACTAAGGACGAAAGCAATAATATTACGTTCGCTGCTGGTCAGTGGATGGGTACTTATACCTATATGGGTACTGACTATAAGTTGTATTTCATGGGTGTAAAAGGAAAGAATGTCCTTGATTACGTTTGTACCTACGATGCTGAAACAGGCACAATCACTGGGCCTGATGGAGTAAACCTTGGCATTAACATGTATAAGGCGAAAATTGACCAGTCTCTATTTGAGAGCTATAAAGCTGTAACTTTGACCAAGGTTACTGAGAAGGCAGTTAAGCCTGCTAACCCAACTATGGGCCATATGGCCTTCAATAAATTTGGCGCTGTTGCGAACTTTACTATTCCTTTGACGGATGTAAATGGAGAAGCTCTGGTTGCCGACAAGCTGTCATATCAGTTATTCTATAAAGATGCTGCAGACAATGTGGTACCTTTCAAGTTCACAACAGCCTTGTATGAGAAGTTGACTGCCGATATGGAAATTATTCCTTATGGCTTTACCGACGAATGGGATATCTTCACAGATGGCGCTTATATCTATGCCGACAAGACAAATTGGAAGGAAATTGGTATTCAGACTATCTACACGGGTGGTGGCGAAACCAATAAGTCTGACATCGTCTGGCAGTCTATCATATTGCCTATTGATGCGGTAACTCCTTCTGAGGGTCTGGCAGTCACAGAACACGAATTTGCTGGCGCTACCTTGAATATGAAAACTGGTAAGACGACGAATTTCACCAGTAAAGTGAATCTGGCTGTTTCTGAAACAGAGATGTATATTCAGGGCTTGAATCCTGCAGATCAGACCGCTTGGGTAAAGGGTGTCAAAGAAGGCGACTCTTATGTCTTCAAGTGTGGTCAGGATATGGGTGTATATACTTCTGGTACGAGTTCTTATCGTGTATTCTTCCTGGGTGCTAATGCCTCAACAGGCAACGCAGAGAACTTTAAGTTGACATTGAATACAGAATCGAATACTTATGTCTTTGAAAATATTGCTGTGATTAGTGCAAACTACACAGATGTAGTCTCTCAGACATTGAGAGTTTATGTTCCTGGTTGCGCCATTAATGTCAATACAACTACCGGCATCGAGTCTGTGAAGGCTGAGAAGTTTGACGTGAACGCCCCTGCCTATAATATGGCTGGTCAGCGTGTCAACAAGGGCTTCAAGGGCCTTATTATCAAGGGCGGCAAAAAGTTCGTGAATAAGTAGTATTAATATTATATTACGATCATTTTATCGGGAGAGACCACTACGGTCCCTCCCGATTTGTTTTCTTCAAAAATATCCAAATTAATTTGGTGTTTTATTTGGTTTGCACTACCTTTGCACACGCAAAGAGTGAATAAAAAATGAAAAGAATTACAATACTGATGATGACGATGCTGCTGGGAGCAGTGTCGCTATGTGCTCGCCCGGCTTATAGTAAGCCTGTAGACGTACGCCAGCCCGACGGCACAATGGTCACGCTGCTGATGCGTGGCGACGAGTTTCTGAGTTTTACGACGACAGTCGACGGATATACCGTGGTAAAGGGCGACGACGGCTTCTATCGCTATGCTGAAAAAGATGGCGATGGGCTGAAGGCGTCGGCATTCGTTGCCCGTAATGCCACTGAGC
>Ga0256404_1011127_pt1 | contig 12166 bp, 10 predicted proteins | sample RumenRJG_01DNA_FD_185990 | JGI IMG/M metagenome (GOLD analysis project Ga0256404, IMG submission 185990) | Bovine rumen microbial communities from Lethbridge, Alberta, Canada - RJG_01 | ecosystem: Host-associated > Mammals > Digestive system > Stomach > Rumen | place: Canada: Alberta | collected... | reverse complement strand
TGGGCAATACCTTTATACCAATGCTCTCAGGCGGGCTCGAAGTCATTATGAGACTGATCTTTGGCTTTTTGGTAGGAAGGAACGGATTTAAGGGAATTGCCATTTCTGAAGTATCTGCATGGATAGGCGCTTTTCTGATGCTCATGGTGACATACTATTGTTTAATTGGCAAAAGAACTAAAGCAATAGCATAAAGTAGCAATTAAAAGACTCCCTGGATTTTTTATCCAAGGACTCCTTTTTTAGCATTGGCAAGAATGGGAACTTCTGTAGTATCTTTGTCGTTTTGATTCTTACCTTCATATTTTTGGGTTTCATCAGCTATTACCTTTGATAAAAGAAGAACGGCTATAAGGTTTGGAAATGAGCGATTTATGTAGTGGATGCGCTATGGAATCTTGAGATGCCCATTGAATTTCGCGGTTTTTGTATTCGGAAATACTTCCTGAATACAGGTGTTTCATTCGAGGAGATAATTATTATGAAAGCTGCAGTACGGTATTATTCCAGATCCGGAAAAACCAAAGAAGTAGCAGAGTACCTTGCAGAGGCAGCAGGGGTGGAGGCTGTTTCAGTTGACTCGAAAAACGCGGGTCTTTCCGAGCCGGCGGATGTTCTTTTCATTGGCGGCGCTCTGTACGCCTACGGACTGGACAAGAATCTTGACAGCTATCTGGACAGCCTTGACAGCACAAAGGTGAAAAAGGCAGTCCTGTTCTCCACCTCCTGGATATCAAAGCATGCGCTTGACCTTATGCGGAGGAAGCTTACGGATAAGGGAATTGAGGTGGACGAAAAAACGCTGTACTTCAAGAGCAGAGAAGCGGCAGCGGGCAGACAGAAGGCACAGGCCTTCGCAAAACAGTTCCTGTAACGCGGCGGCTGTGAGATACGGCGCCCGGAAGGGCAGAAGCAGATAAAGTCATCTTCCTGACAGTCCATTTCCTCTGATCCGGCAGAACAGAAAAAGTTCGTTCTGCCGGATTGGGGGATATTTTTATATGCAGTCTGCCGGGAATTTCCATTTTGTGATTCATAAGAATTTACGTGAAATTCACAAAAAGCTTGCTTTTTGCCGTGTTTAGTGAGTATAGTAAATTGATTTTGTGCGGTCAGCCGAGGCTGATCTGGTTTATTATGCAATTATAGCTGGCAGTGTGATTCGCGGACCCATGTCTCATACATCACAGACTTCACTGGATGAGAATCCATTCTGCCTTCTGCCTGCATTGTACGGATGAGATTTAAGAATATGAAGAAGAAAAAGAACGCCGGCGAGAGCGGTGATCAACAGCAAGAGGAAAAAGCCCGGCAGGAAACCGGGAAACCGGAAACCGGAGAGAAAGCAGAAATGCCGGAGGCTGAAAAAGCCGGAAAGGAAGCAGAAGCACCGGGGGCTGAAAAGGCCGGCGGGGACTCTGCCGACGAAAAGACAGGGGAAGGGCAGTCTGCGGCAGAGGAAGATGACCGCAAAGCTGCTCTCGAAGAGATCGCACGCCTCAATGTAACAAAAAAGTCTGAGAAGAAGACACGTGGGAAAAGTTTCTTTCACATGCACCCGGTGCTCTGTATCCTGCTGATTGTTCTTATCGTTTTTGACGCGGCCGCAGGGTCCGGCTATGGATATCTTCACAGCAAGTACAGTCTTCTGCAGTACTCCGAGGGAAAGTATGGGACGGATTCGACAATTGTCGATGAGACCGCCTCGCAGACATCCGAGGAGGCTGCGGAACAGGCAAAACTCGACGAAGAGACGAGCAAGGAGATCAACGAGCAGAATGCGAATGTCGCGGAAGCCAAAACCATCGAGGCCGAGGGCGATATTTTCTCAGACAGCGATGTCTACAACATTCTTCTGATCGGAACAGATGACCGCACGAAGAAATTCAATACCAATGCGCGCGGTGACACATGCATTCTTCTTTCTATTAATAAAGAGAAGAATACCGTACACTTCGTAAGTTTCGAGCGCGCAATGGGCATGCCGATCCTGAAAGGAGAGTACAAAGGCCAGTACGACTGGCTCACGCACACATTCCGCTATGGCGGGCCGTATCTGCAGACGGAGGAAATACGGGAGTGCTTCAAGATCGATGTCACGAAGTTCATCCGGGTCAACATCTGGACTTTCATTCAGCTTGTTGATGCGGTCGGCGGTGTCGATATTGATCTGACCGAGGCAGAGGCGAACAACATCGATCACCCGGAGGGCTCCTACACGGAAGGCTACATCAAGGGAATGCACGTCGAAAACGAGGTCCAGCAGGACCTTGTGGAAGGTGTCAATCATCTGAACGGCGCAACCGCGATGTGTTATGCACGTCTCCGTTCCATTGACAGCGACTGGCACCGTGTGGAACGGCAGAGAAAAGTCATTCTGGCTGCCATTGAGCAGATGAAGAAGATGTCAGTTACGGAGCTGGACAGCCTGCTCAACAAGGTTCTGCCGATGGTTCAGACCAACCTTTCGGAGTCGGATGTCACGGAACTCATCACACTGGTTCCGGAATATCTGAATGCAGAATACGGGCAGATGACAATTCCGTTCGAAAATACATACGGCATGATGACAGGAATGGAAGGGCGCCGTATGTTTGCAGTCGATTTTGACACCAATGCGAGAATTCTTCAGGCGGTGCTCTACCACGGCGCGGATCCTGAGACACTTGAGACCTACTACGAAGGCCTTGATCAGCCGACGTATTACACAAGCAAGAGTTATCAGAAAGAAATAAACTCCGCCGGGAACACTTCTTCAGCAAGGACAGGATCATCCAGATCATCCGGCACATCCGGAAATTCCGGGACATCTGCCGGAACAGGAACGGATACGTCCGGAACATCCGCCGGAACCAGCCTGCCCGCCGGCCTTTCCGTTGACCCGAATTCCGGTTATCTCTATGATTCCTCGACGGGAATTGTTTACGACCCGACAACGGGCAATGCGGTCGGTACAGTCCCGGATCCGTCGATCCTGACGCCGCAGACCGGGACAGGCGATGCGGGTACGAATGCAGCGGGAACAGACACGGGGACAGCGGATCCGAACGCGGCGGGAACGGCGCAGTCTGCTGCTGCCGATCCGAACGCGGCCGCGGGAACCGATGCGGCCGGTGGGACGGGAACTGTCGTCTCCGTTCCGAATGCGGCCGCCGGTACAGGGGATGCAGGAGCCGGCACGGCAGCTGGAGCCGTGGCGCCGGCACAGTGATGGCACAATGCCAGGCAGAGTTTTGACGATGGAAGAGCAGAAATCTCTGACAATCCGAATACTGGTAACGATGCATAAGCCGTATCGTGTGCCGGAAGATGCGATGTATCTTCCGATTCATGTGGGCGCTGCACTGCACAGCAAGGTTCTGCCGGGTGTGCAAAGAGACGATGAGGGTGACAATATCTCAGAGAAAAACCCTCTGTACTGTGAGCTCACCGGGCTCTATTGGGCGTGGAAGAATCTGGATGCCGACTATGTCGGGATCGCGCACTACCGCCGGCATTTTGGATGGAAGCCGAGGATGCACGAGAAGGACCCCTTTGACCGGGTTGTGCGCGAGAAGGATATCATGCCGCTGCTCGGCCAGAACCGCGTCTTCCTGCCGAAAAAGCGCCGTTATGTGATCGAAACGCTTTATTCTCACTACAGTCACACGCATTATATGGTGCATCTTGATGAGACGCGCAGGATCATTGCGGAGCTTTATCCGGAATATCTTCCGACGTATGACCGTGTATTGAAACAGACGAGCGGCTATATGTTCAACATGGTCATCATGGAACGGAAATTGCTCGATCAGTACTGCGGATGGCTATTCCGCATCCTCGGGGAGCTTGAGAAGCGGATTGATACCAGCGGTCTCTCCTATTATCAGGGACGGTACTGCGGCCGCGTGGGCGAGATAATTTTCAATGTGTGGCTTGCCTTCCAGCTCGAAAAGGGGACACTTCAGAAGAAAGAAGTCAGGGTTCTGCCCTATGTACTGATGGAGAAGCCCGATTATCCGAAAAAAATCCGTGCTTTCCTCAGTGCGAAGTTTTTACACATGCGATATGAGCGGTGAGCGGGAGAATTTCCCGCCCCTGCGCAACGGAGTCCGGATTCATGGCACAGCCTGCACTTTCGACAGTCGATGCGTTTAAACATATTCATACGGACGAGACGGTCACACTGGATGAGAAGTCTCTTCATGCACTGCAGGAGACGGAGGAGGAAATCCTCGATGATGTCGCGGATTTCTGCGACCGGAACGGTCTTACCTATGAACTCGGCGGAGGCTCGGCGCTCGGCGCTGTGCGCGGGCACGGAATGATACCGTGGGACGATGACATCGACATCAACATGCCGCGCGCGGATTACGATCGGTTCATTCCTCTGTTCCGAAAGGAATACGGAGGAAAGTACTGGATTCATACGCCGCAGGAGACGGCAAATTATGGCCTGCTGCTCACGCGCATCCGCAGGAAGGGTACGAGCGTCAAAACCCGTGAGGACTTCTGCAATCCGGAATGCGGGGCGTTTATCGATGTCTTCGTGATCGAGAACACATATGATGATGCCTTCCGCCGCGGGATCCACGGCCTCGGGTGTATGGCGTACGGGTTTCTTGTCTCCTGCCGGAAGTTCCGGCGGGACCGGAAGGAACTGATGCGGCTTGCGGACGGGACTGGCGATGCACGGATCAAAAAGGTGTTCCGGACAAAGATTTTCATCGGAACGCTGATCGGATGGCGGAGTCTGGATTCGCTGGTCCGGCACGGTGACCGGTGGAATGCACTCTGCCGGAATAATCAGACACGATTCGTGACGATTCCGACCGGACGGAAACTTTTCCGGGGTGAGCTTTATTTACGGGATCAGGTCTGCAGTACGGTCACTCTTCCCTACGGGAAGGGTACTAAAAAATGCCCGAAGGACACAGCCGCCTATCTTACACGGCTTTACGGGCCGGATTATATGACGCCCCCGAAGGAAGCGGACCGTGAGGCGCATGTTTTTTTCCGTCCGTTTTATCTCTCGGAGGATCCCGCACGTACGAATGAAACGGTCTCATCTCCCGGAGAATCCGGCAGGACAGAATAGCGTTTTTGGTGTCAGAATTCAGGAGTTTCACAGGAAAATGAAAAATGTTGCACTGATTTTTGCGGGCGGCAGCGGGAAAAGGATGAACAGCGGAGCGATCCCGAAGCAGTTTCTCGAACTCTACGGGAAGCCGATCATCATCTATACGCTGGAAAAATTTGAGAATCATGACGATATTCAGGGAATCGTGGTTGTCTGTATCCATGGCTGGATTTCCGAGATGCGCAAATATGTACGGCGGTTCGGCCTCACAAAGGTGAAAGCCATCGTTCCCGGCGGGGAGACAGGGCAGGAGTCTATACACAACGGACTTCTTGCAGTGAAGAAACTGTATCCCGATGACACGGTGGTGCTTATTCACGACGGAGTCCGTCCGCTGGTGGATCCGGAAACCATCACGAAGTGCATCGAATGCACGAAGGAGAAAGGAAATGCAATGACCGTCGTTCCGGCGACGGAGACCATTTTTGTCGGGGACGGGAAGCCGGGCGTCGTCGGAGACATCTTGGACCGCAGCCGCTGCGAGATGGTCCGTGCACCGCAGTGCTTCCGGCTCGGCGATATTCTCGAGTGTCATGAAAAGGCACTCGAGGAGGGAAAGAAGGATTTTATCGACTCTGCGAGCATGTTCCATTATTATGGGCATACGCTCTACTCGGTCATCGGCTCTACGGAGAACATTAAGATCACGACACCGATCGATTATTATATCTTCCGCGCGATCGTGGACGCGAAGGAAAACAGCCGGATCTTCGGGTATCAGTGATTTTATTCAGGATAATGATCAGGCTAAAATATGCGGATAAAGTATCCGGATAAAATTTCCGGATAAAATATCCGGATCATTTATCCGGGAATAGCATCCGAATATTTTTCCCGGGTACTATTTCCGGATTGCAGCAGCCAGAATGACAGAGCATAAATAAACTGTGCAGAGCCGCCTGCAGACAAAGCGTCAGGGCGGAAGACGGCAAAATTTATTTTCATCGTGAGGGATCCATGATTTTCAGGGTATTAAAGCGCAAGGCAAAGAGAATTTATCCGGCAGCGGTCGAGGGCAAATTTTTCCACCGCATCGGCGTGGCTTGGAAGCAGATGGCAGCAGCGGTGGACCGGAGTATCGGATACCAGAACCGGAAGCACCTCTCGAAGACGACCGCGGTCGTGCCGAACCGCATCCTTTTCATCACCTTCAATCACAGTTACTCCTGCAATCCGAAGTACATCTGCGAAGAGCTCATCCGGAGAAATGCAGATGTCGATATCTGGTGGGGCGTCACGAATCTCATCTCCCGCGGCGCCGTCCCGGATCTTCCGAACGTGCATGTGGTGAAGATGAATTCCTTTGAGTATTTTCAGATTGCAGTCTCTGCAAAGGTCATCGTCATCAATTCGCTGCTCGGTGACAAGTTCTATCCGTTCCCGACAAAACCGGAACAGATCGTCTATGAGACGTGGCATGGCTCTCTCGGGATCAAGCGTTTTGACCCGGCTCATTACAATACCAATGTGAGCTGGCCGGAAGCGGCAAAACGCACGGGAAAGCTCACGACCTTCTGCATCTCGAACAGCCAGTTCGAGGAGGATGTCTTCCGCGAGACGTTCTGGAAGGAAACACCGATCCTCCGGCTCGGTCACGCAAGGAACGATGTTTTCTTTGATACTTATAAAAAGCAGCGCCGCAGATGGAGAGAAAAATTCATCCGCGATTATGCCCTGAGCAAAGACGACAAATTCATTCTCTATGCGCCGACCTTCCGGGACACGCACAACTTCGCCGTTTACGACCTGCAGCCGGAGCGTCTTCTCGCTGCAATGGAAAAACGTTTTGGCGGGGAATGGAAGCTGCTTCTCCGATATCATGATAACGACCGCAAGAATGAGAGAAACAAGAACACGGTTGTCTCTCCGAACGTCATCGATGTCACGCAGTTTGCGGACATCCAGGAGCTGCTCTCCTTTGTGGATGCCGGCATCACTGATTATTCCTCGTGGATCTACGACTTCGTTCTCTCGAAGCGGCCGGGATTCATTTATGCAAGAGATATCGATCTGTATAACAATGAGCGCGGCTTCTATTTCCGCCTTGAGAGCACTCCGTTCCCGGTTGCCCGGAATAATGACGAGATGGAAAAAAATGTCCTCGCCTTCGACAATGATACTTTCATAAAGAAGTGCGATGATTTTCTTGCGGAAAAACAGTGCATCGACGACGGGCATTCTTCTGAGAGGATTGCGGACCATATCCTCTCGCAGATTGGAAAGAGCAATGGCTGAAACGAAGATTCACCGTGCACGCAACGGGAAAATTGATTTTCTGCGCCTGTTGTTTGCCTTTATCATCGTGCTGCACCACACGCGATACCTTCTCGGAGATGATCACTGTCTCTTCCTGGGCGGGTCGCTCTCGGTCGAATTTTTCTTCTTTGTATCGGGCTGCTTGATGGCGGCGAGCGCGGACCGGAAGACCAGCGGAAAAACGCCGGCATCTGCGGAAGGACTCGGCACCGAAACGGCGCATTTCCTTAAAAAGAAACTCTCAGCAGTTTTTGCGGATTTTCTGACAGCCTGGATCATCGGATTTTTCTTTGTCGCTGCAGCGGAAAAACTTTCTCTGCGCGGGATGGCCGGCCTGTTTGTCCGGGATTTCTTCGAGCTTGGATTTCTCAAGATGAGCGGACTTTACATCGGGGGGCTCGACGGTGTCGTATGGTACGTATCGGCGATGCTGCTATCGATGGCTGTTTTATATCCGCTGCTTCGAAAATTTCCCGATTTTTTCCCGAAGATTGTCTGCCCGCTCGTGTGTATCTTTATCATGGGATTCCTCTGCCGGAATTACGGGCATCCGAGAAACCCGGACAAGTGGATCGGGTTTGCGTACAAGGGACTGCTGCGTGCACTTGCGGAGCTGTGCCTCGGTGTCGTAATCTATCAGATATCCCGGAAAATGCAGCGGACACAGTGGACGAGGGCTGCAAGAGTGCTGTTTACCGTCTTCGAGGCAGCAGCCTATCTTTCGTTCATTGCGTACATGTATTATTACGGGCCGACAGAAAGGGACTTCTTCTTCATCGCTCTGCTGGCGGCGGCAGTCACGCTTTCCTTTGCGGGAACCGGGCTGCTCTCGAAGCGTTTTGACGGAAGAGTATCGTCCTGGTGCGCGAGATTCAGCACCTCGCTGTATTTCAGCCACCTGTATTATGCGCAGCATCTCAATCAGATTCTGCCGCAGTCGCTTTCCGCTGTGCCGCGCGTTCTTGTTTACCTCGCGTTCGCCTTCGGAACTGCACTTTTCGTCATGTATTTCTCGGATTTTATCCGGTCGAAGAAAAACGTGATGAAGAGCTGGTTTGTAAAGGCCGCTGCCTGAGAAGGCAGGAAAGACGGGGCCGGGGAAGAAAGGGCCGGGAAGACCGGCATGCGTTTTAACGGATTTACGCTGATTAATTCATGAACAAACTCATCACAAACATCAAAAAAAATCAGTTTCTCTTTCAGCAGCTGGTGCACCGCGATTTCACGCAGAAATACAAGCGGAGCATCCTCGGGATGGGCTGGTCGGTTCTCTCACCGCTCCTCACGCTGCTGATCATGAAGGTCATCTTCACACAGTTCTTCGCAAAGAACATTGATCATTACACCATTTATCTTTTCTCGGGCAACATCATCCTTTCGTACTACAAGGAAGCCACGAAGAACGGAATGAGCTCGCTTGTCGACAATGCGAAGATCTTCACGAAGATCAATGTGCCCAAATATATGTTCACGCTGTCGAAGAATGTCTCGGCACTCGTGAATTTCGGGCTCACGCTCATTGTGTTTTTCGTCTTCTGCATCATGGACGATATCCACTTCTGGCCGGGAATGTTCCTTCTGGTCTATCCGATTGCCTGCCTCCTTATTTTCAACATCGGCGTTGGAATGATTCTCTCGGCTCTGTTCGTATTTTTCCGGGATGTCCGTTACCTTTATGATGTTTTTCTCACGCTGATCACGTACATGTCGGCAATCTTCTATTCGGTGGACAAGTACTGGTTCAAGAATCTTTTCCTGCTGAACCCGGTCTACGTGTACATCAAATATTTCCGCACCATCGTCATCGACGCGAAGATTCCCTCGCTGCAGTATCATGGTCTCTGTCTCCTGTATGCGGCCGTCGTCATTCTGTTCGGGATGCGGATCTATAAGAAATATAATCACCAGTTCCTGTATTATCTGTAAATCCGGCTCCGCGGCAGAAGATTCTCTGCGGGCGTTCCGGACAGGGCGCCGGTGCGGGTATAGGACAGATTTTGGATGTAATTTTTCCAGAGGATTTATATGTCTGTAATTGAGTGCAGTCATGTCAGCATCCGCTACATCACAGGCGACTTCAAGGCGATCGGCCTCAAGGAGTACTGTATAAGGAAGCTGACCCACAATTATCATGTAAAAGAATTCTGGGCCGATAAAGACGTCACCTTCAGCCTCGAAAAGGGAGACATGCTCGGCATCATCGGAAGCAACGGTGCGGGCAAATCCACGCTCCTGAAGGCCGTGACGGGCATTATGGTTCCCACCTACGGCACGATGAAAGTAAGGGGGAGTATTGCTGCGCTGCTCGAACTCGGAAGCGGTTTTGACGGCGACATGACGGTCCGTGAAAACACATATCTGCGCGGAGCTCTTCTCGGCTATACGCGCTCATTCCTGGACAAGAAGTACGACGAAATCATCCGTTTCGCGGAGCTTGAAGAATTCCAGGATTATCAGTTCAAGCAGCTTTCCTCGGGCATGAAGAGCCGCCTTGCGTTTTCCATCGCCTGTCTTGTCGATCCGGACGTCATTATCCTCGATGAAGTTCTCTCTGTCGGCGACGGCGCCTTCCGCAAGAAGAGCGGCGCCAAGATGCAGGAGATTCTCTCGGGAGGCGTCACGGGAATTCTGGTGTCGCACTCCATCGACCAAATCCGAGAGCTCTGCAATAAGGTCCTGTGGCTTGATCACGGCCGGCAGATTGCGTTCACGGAAGACGTTGAGCATTACTGCGATGCCTACGAAGAATTTCTGATGACGAAGAAACTGCCGAAGAGCAGGGAAGCCATCGATAAGCTGGCTGCGGATTTCCTCGTCCGTCAGGAACAGGAGCGCGAAGAGGAGGATAAGAAGCGCGCCGTGGAAGTAAAAGCATAGCAGCCGTATCGTTGTGTCCGCTGTGCGGACGCATGGCCGGCGTACTCTGGTGCCCTGGCACCAGGAGATGCCGCATTCGGCAAAACCGCATTCGCGGATTTTGCCTCAGCGGGGTGTAAGTTTGAAAGTCCTGCTGATGCAGGACTTTCAAACCGCAGCATCGGTGCTGAAGCACCGGCTGCCGCATTCGGCAAAACCGCATCCGCGGATTTTGCCTCAGCGGGGTATAAACATGAGCATGTTGGAAAAGGAGTGCCCGAATGACGGGACACTGCAGGAGGACCTGGAGGCAGTCGCAGACAGTGATCTGCCTCTGACGGAGCTCTCCGGTAAAACCATTCTTGTGACCGGTGCGACCGGTCTCGTGGGCTCGGAGACGGTACGGGCCCTTGCCTGCATCAACCGGAAGCGGAAAGCCGGAATCACAATTCTGGCACTCATCCGCAATCCGAAGAAAGCGGAGAGCATTTATGGGAATCTCCTGAACCGCGGCGACATCAATATTGTGACCGGGGACCTGCTCCGTCCGGACGAGCTGTCCCACGCCGTCCGTGTCCCGGTCGACTATATTATCCACTGCGCTGCCGTCACGGCTTCGAACACGATGGTCACAAAGCCGGTCGAGACGATTAACACAGCAATCGAGGGCACAAGAAACATGCTTGAGATTGCACGAATGAAGAACGTGAAATCCTTTGTCTATCTTTCTTCTATGGAAGTTTACGGCCGGATGGATACGAAGGAGCCCGTCACTGAGGAGATGCAGGGCTATGTTGACCCGCTCGCGGTCCGGAGCAATTACCCGCTCAGCAAGCGGATGTGCGAGAATCTCTGCGCGGCGTATTATGCAGAATATGGCCTGCCCGTCCGGATCGCGCGCCTTGCCCAGACGTTCGGCGCCGGTGTGCTGCCGGGGGAGAACCGGGTTTTCGCGCAGTTTGCGCGCAGCGTGATGGAAGGAAAGGATATCGTCCTTCATACGAAGGGAACCTCGGAGGGAAATTACTGCTATACCGCAGATACAGTCCGGGGGCTTCTTACGATTCTGACAAAGGGGGCCGACGGCGAGGCGTACAATATCGCAAACGAGGAGACCCACACGACGATCGCCGACATGGCAGAGTTTGCGGCGCACACCCTTGCAGAAGACAAGATTCGTGTCGTGTTCGACATCCCGGAGAGCAATACCTACGGCTATGCAGCCGAGACACACATGACTCTCTCCTCGTCAAAACTCCGCGCGCTCGGCTGGGAGCCGCACTATAACCTTGAGCAGTGCTACCGGAGGATGATGGAAAGCATGAAGGCCAGAGGGCTTTCTTAATATAGCCCGGGCGGATGCCCGTGCAGCGGCCCGGACCCACCGCCCGGGCTTTTATTTTGCCGGAAGGAGATTTGCCGGGACAACAGAAAATATCATCATATTGTATGTTGAACATGTGAGAACCACATGATATACTGTCTCCCGCTGGCGTTTCGCGATGCTGAATATCCCGGTTCCGGATGTCAATCGGTGATAACGGAGAAAAACTTACAAGATTTAGTGCCACGATTTTTGCAATAGTACTAAATCTTGTATTTTTTATGTTTTTTCACTGGATATTTGGTGTGAGTGCTCCTATAATAACGATGTGTGAGGCGGTAAGGCAGCCTCACATTCTTTGTCTCAGGAGGAAATGACTATTTGAGTCATCTATTTACAGCTAGGTTGGACGAAACGAAGAGATCACAGAACGAGAGACGAATATATTATTAAGAATTGGTTCAAGGGGGTAAAGGAAGTGACCGTTATGTATGATGAAACACTGGACGGAAACAGTGAAGTGCCGGAACAGAAGATCTGTGTCATGAAACGTTCCGGTGAGCGTGTTCCGTTTGATCCGCGCAAGATCGCAAACGCAATTGAGAAGGCAA
>Ga0256404_1011123_pt1 | contig 12171 bp, 17 predicted proteins | sample RumenRJG_01DNA_FD_185990 | JGI IMG/M metagenome (GOLD analysis project Ga0256404, IMG submission 185990) | Bovine rumen microbial communities from Lethbridge, Alberta, Canada - RJG_01 | ecosystem: Host-associated > Mammals > Digestive system > Stomach > Rumen | place: Canada: Alberta | collected... | reverse complement strand
CAGTCCCGCACTCTGGAGGTCTGCGGGCACAGGATATTTGTCTGCCACGGACATGCGTTTGGCGTTCACAGCGGGACAGAGCGGATCCTTGAGGCAGCGAAGGAACAGAACTGTGACATCGTGTGCTTTGGGCACACCCACGTCCCGGTCTGTGAGGAGAGGGACGGCGTCCTTGTCCTCAACCCGGGCAGCATCTCCCTGCCCCGCACCGCTGACCGCAAAAAGACCTATGCGGTGCTGACCCTGGAGCTGGGAAAGGCCCCAAGGGCAGAGATCAGATCGATTCCGGACCGGATCCCGGAGCGGTGGGGATAGGTTTGAAAGTGATGTCGATCCATCTCTTTCAAACAAGCCCTGGTGCCGTGCACCAGGGCTCCGATTCGCGGAAAAGCCCCTTTGGGCATTTCCCGCGCGGATGCCGCAGCAAACGCGGCACGGAGGAAGAAAGGAAAGACGCAAAAGAGCCCGCGCCTTGCGGCACGGGCCCTTCTGCAGGAACTATTATAGAGGTTTTACCATAGAAGGAAATTATGGGAATGAACTTTTCTGCCCGGTGCCAAACAGCCCATGGGACAGAAAAGAGAGGGAAAATCAGGTACTGCATCTATCCTTGCAACGGAATCCGCAAATCCGGGTTCCGGGAAAGCATGGGGTACAAATCCCGCATCACTGGATCTCGATGCGGCCGGTCTCCCTTTCGGGGACTGCGTCCTTCTTCGGGATGACAACGGTGAGAACGCCGTTTTCAAACTTTGCCTGGATGTCCTCTGGCGTGACGTTTTGTCCGACCCGGAAGGATCTGCGGCAGGAGGCTGTTCTCCGCTCCCTGCGGACGGTTCTGCCGGCGCTGTCCTTTTGATCCCGGTCCTCGTTCCTTGCTGCGGAGATCTCGAGATTTCCATCCTTCAGCGCCATGTGGATGTCCGCCTTGTCATATCCCGGAAGCTCTGCCTCCAGGCGGTAGTTCTGCTCCTCCTCGATGATGTCGGTTGCCATCCCCTCCGGGGCGAAGACCTCGTCGAAGAAGCGGTCCATCCCGCGGAGGGATTCTGTGAGGGTGTTGTCTGCGGCATTGCGCCAAAGCATCGGTACAAACATGGTGTGCCTTTCTGATTTTATCTCCGCCATTTCCGGCGGGTGCCTGATTGTCTTCCTGTTGTCTCTCCGGGAACAGGTGTTTCCTGTTCCTTTCGATGATTATGTTATAGCACTGATATAACATCTAGTCAACACGGTGAAATATAAATATTCTATAAAGTAATTGCTGCGATTTTTTGGCTGTGCGGGATCGATGTCTGCGCAGGCAGCGGAGGTGTGTATGGGAGCCAGTTCGATGAAGGAAGTGCAGAAGCAGCTGATCGGCATTCTGATCCTGCGGGTGCTGCAGAAGTACACGGACGAGGACCACGGCCTTACGCAGCAGGACATCCTGCGGCACTTGAAGAGTGCGTACGACGCTTCCTGTGACCGGAGAACCGTCGTCAGCAACATCGCCTTCCTGAATGCGCTGGGCTATGTGATCGACCGGGATGCGCACGGCAGGTACCGGCTCCTCTCCCGGCAGTTTGAGGACGCGGAACTTCGCATGCTCATCGACTCCGTCCTGTTCTCCCGCACGATCTCCGCGGAGCAGGCAAAGGCGCTTGTCGGCAAGCTCGAGAATCTCGGCACCGTCTACTTCGAGAGCCGGGTCGCCCATGTCTCGAACCTGCCGGAGCTCCAGCACTCGGACAACCAGCAGGTGCTCGGCTCCATCGCCGCGATCAGCGATGCCATCGACGACGGAAAGATGATCCGCTTCGTGTACAACCGCTACGGGACGGACTTTCGGCTCCACCCCGCAAAGCGCAATCCCAGGGATGTGACGCCCTATCAGATGGTGGCAAACAACGGCCGCTACTACATGATCTGCTATGAGGAGTTCCATGACGACATCGTCTACTATCGGATCGACCGGATGACGAACGTTGCCCGGGTGGAGGTCGATGGAAGGTCCCTGTCCCAGATCCCCGGAATGGAGAACGGACTGGACCTGCCCCGGCACATGGCGGAGCACTTCTACATGTTCAGCGGAAAGAGCAGTGCGATCATCCTCCGGGCAAAGAAGGAGAGCATGGGCGATCTGATCGACTGGTTCGGCAGGGACTTCCTGATCCTGGAGCAGGACGATACCTTTGTGAAGATCCGGGTCTTCTGCAACGAGAACTCGATGTTCTACTGGGCCCTGCAGTACGGGCAGAGCGTGGAGATCCTGCGGCCGTACACGCTCCGCTACCGGATCCTCACCGCCCTGCGGGACATGGAGGCGCGGTATGCAAAGATGCCGGAATTCGGACAGGGGGATTGCGGAAGAGGCGATTCCTGATTAAGATAGGCTTGTTTTGCGGATGCGTAAGATCAGCTGCCTCCGCAGGATGGCCGCTTCCTGTTCTGACCTGTGCAGGAGGCGGAGGACACAGGAAAGCAAAGCACAAAGAAGCAGGCAAAAACCATGAATCGGATATTTATCGACCTTGAGATGAACGGCATCCCGGAGGAACAGGAGGAGGCGCGGCGCATCTGCAGCACAGAGGTCATTGAGATCGGCGCCGTGATGCTCGACGAGAACAACCGGGAGATCCGGAGCTTTCGCCGGTTTGTAAAGCCCGTCTACAGCGAGGAGATCTTCCCCGTGATCGGAGAGCTGACCGGCATCACCACCGAGATGGTGGAGAACGAGAAGACCTTTGAGAAGGTCCTGCCGGACTTTCTCTCCTGGTGCGGCAGGGACTACCTGATCTACTCATGGAGCCCCTGCGACCTCTGGCAGCTGCGGCATGAGATCCGGCTGAAGGGGATGCATATCTCCCCGGGGCTGAAATACATGTTTTCCCACTGGCATGACTTTCAGCGGGAGTTCAGCAGCTTTTTCAACATCCGCCGGGGACTTGCCCTGGAGAAGGCGGTGGCAGTCAGCGGCATCCGCTATGCGGGGCACGCCCATGACGGCCTCGTGGATGCGCGGGCAACGGCCCAGCTGTGGTGCCGCACGAGAAAGCGCGCCGCAAGGCGCTGCATCCGCCCGGCTGTGATGGAGATCGCCAGGAAGAAGGAACCCCTCCTTGGCGTCTCCGGGGACTGAAGCATCGGGAGAAACGAAACGTGCAGCCAGGCTGTTTCCTACGGGAGGCAGCCTGGCTTACTTTCTTTTGTCTTGTGAGGAACAATCCCTGGCCGCAGCCCCTCTCCATGGTAGAATGGAGCGCAGAGGATCAAAAATCCCAGGAGGAGGCAGAACATGGAGACCCATATCGAGTACGTCGAGAGACAGACGGACAACCGCTTTCTGAATCTCATTCACCTGAAATTCAAGGACCGGAAGAATCGGGACCGGGATTACTACTACTGCACCAGAAACAGCGATGAGAAGCTGAAGATCCGCACCCACACCCTGGACCCCGAGGGAATCACCATCTATGCGGTGACAAAGGAGAAGGCACCGCGCCTTGTCATGATCCACGAGTACCGCTTTCCGGTGGACGAGTACATCTACTCGCTTCCCGCGGGCCTCATCGATCCCGGGGAGACGCCGGGACAGGCGGCAGCGCGGGAGATGCTCGAGGAGACGGGCTTTGTGTTCACGGAGTACACGGGAGGAGACCCGTCCGCAAGGCGCCCGTTCTTCCTGGCCCCGGGCTTTTCCGATGAGCCGGGATCTGCGGTCTTTGGCACCGTGGCCTTTCCCGGCGGCGCGCCGAAGGAGGAGTCCAGCGAGTGGATCTCTGTCCACCTCGCAGATAAGGCGGAGGTCCGGCGGATCCTCCGTGAGGAGAAACTTTCCGTCCGGGCGGCCTTTCTCATGATGGAGTACCTGCAGATGCCGGAGGAAGCGCCCTTTCAGTTCCTGGACCTTGGGGAGGCGTGACAGGACACGGAAATTCATAAAAAGACACAGGAAGCTGACAGAATGGTCACAGCTTTTCGGTAGACTCAAAATCGTAGTTATCATGACTCCCCCTCACAGGCCGGTCCCTTCGGGAACCGATTTTCTGCGTCAGGCAGATGGGAAGATCACAAAGAGATCAAGGTTCGGTCATCAAAAGGACACAATTATTCTCTATGATGTTGGAGTAAGAAGAGACGACGAAAGGGGGTCTGCCTTTTATCATGGAACCGAATGAAAACAGAAATGAGAACAATCGTAACGAGAACAGCATAAATCAGACAAATCCCGCTCCGCAGGCGGAAACCGCTGCCGGCGCCGGGGCAGAGGAGAAGTCCTCCCAGCAGGCAGAGCAGACTTCGCAGCAGAGCCAGACGACGAATCAGACGGCAAACCAGACGGCGAATCCGTCGGGAAGCCAGGGACAGGGCAGCGGGAACGGCCCGCAGTCCTCTTACCATTCCGCCTATGAGCACTACCAGCAGGGCGGCGGCTTCCACAGCGGGGAGCCCCACCGCGGAAGAGGCCCGCAGGAGCCGCCCATGGACGACCTGCACCGGGAGCTTCGCCACTACAGAAAGATGGCGACGGTGGAGCTGGTTGTGATCGCCGTGCTGGCCGGTCTCTCCGGCGGCCTTGTCACCTATACGGTGGCAAACCGCAGGAGCCAGGATGTCATTGCCTCGCAGCAGGAGACGATCCGCGGCATGCAGGAGGACCAGAAGGACCAGAACAGCGGCAGCAGCAATGACAGCGGAAACAATTCCGGAAACGGCGCGCAGATGATCCCGTTCTTCGGCGGCGCAGAGCCCGGCTCCGGATCGGAATCCGGGGAGAGCGGAAGCTCCGGCTCCAGCTCCGGAACGGAGGAAGCGGATCCGTCCCAGATTGAGACCACGGTCCAGCTCGGCATCTACTGCACCGGCGTCACGGAGGATGTCTCCGAGGCGTATGACATCCCCTCCGGCGTGGTCGTTGCGGATTTCTCCGAGGAGAACAGCAATGCCGAGAAGGCAGGCCTGCAGAAGGGCGATGTGATCACGAAGATCGATGACACCGGGGTCACCAGTGTGACAGAGCTCAAGAAGGCGCTGCAGAACTATAATCCCGGCGACAAGGTGACGCTGACGATCGAGAGAAGATCCGGCAGCGAGTACACGGAGAAGAAGATCTCCTTTGCACTCGAGGCAAAGGAAGATGCCTCTGACGAGGCCACCAAGTGACCTGAGAAGAGAAAGAAGTCAGAGAAAGAACCGGTTTCCGGTGCGCGGGAAGAGCGCCGGGGCCGGTTCTTTTGCGACCGTGCGGTGTTTCCGTCTGCTATAATGGCGGAAACGGAGGTGCAAAAAGCGACAGATGACACAGATGGAGAGACTGAAGAAAGTGGTAGCAAGGCTCCGGGACAAGGACGGCTGCCCCTGGGATCGGAAGCAGACCCATGAGAGCTTAAAGCCCGAGGTCATTGAGGAGGCGGCAGAGGTCGTCTGCGGCATCAACATCTATGAGAAGACCGGCGCCTCTGAGAACCTGAAGGAGGAGCTGGGAGATCTCCTCCTGCAGGTCGTGATGCAGGCACAGATCGCAGAGGAGGAAGGACTCTTTTCGCTGGAGGATGTCGCGGCGGGCGCTGCAGACAAGATGATCCGAAGACATCCCCACGTCTTTGGCGGCGGGAAGACGCCGGAGGAGGGCGGGGAGTCTGCCGCCTGGGAGGAGATCAAGAAGAAGGAGAAGACAGGAAGAGAGTGGGAGGAGAGCTACCTCCCCGCTGCCTTCCAAGAGTCGGAGCAGCTCCTTCTGCAGGCAGAGGCGCGAAAGGGGTACCGCCCGCAGCAATGAGGATCAGCCCCTGGCATCTCCAAGGAGCGCCTCTTCAAGCTCCTCTGCGCTGGAGACGATGACAGGGGGATGAAGTCCTGCAAGATAGTCCCGGGAGCGGAAGCCCCAGTCCACGGAGATCATGGCCGTTCCCGCGTTCTTCGCAGTCTCGATGTCCACCTCGCTGTCGCCGATGTAGACGGCGTCTGCAGGATCCGTGTGAAGGGCGCTGCAGACCTTCCAAACGGTGTCGGGGGCTGGCTTTTTGCGCACCCCCTGCATCTCCCCGACGGCAAAGTCAAAAAGTCCCGGGAAGTAGTCGTCTGCAAGCTTTTTGACCGCATTGTCCGGTTTGTTGGAGACGACGGCGGCGGGAAGCCCTGCCTTCCGGAGCTTTCGGATGAGCGCAGGGATCCCCGGATAGGGACCGGTCTTCTCCGCGCAGTGGTCCACGTAGTAGCCGCGGAACACCTCCTCGATCCGGTGCGCCTCCTCCGTGATCTTCGCATCCTCCGGGACGTCCAGAAGGATCTTTCCCGTCCTCTCGCACCAGAGGGCGCGGCGGGCTGCCACGAAGACGCCGCTTCCGAAGAAGAGGCGGACGTCGTCCGGCACAAAATCAGACCGGTGCCCTGTCTTTAAAAGCGCATAGTTCAGGGAGGAGGTCAGATCCTCCACGGTATTCAAGATGGTGCCGTCCATGTCAAAGATGGCTGCCTGATATCTCATGGGAAACTCTCCTTTGCGGTGCATATGACACGGCCTCCATTATAGCGGTTTCCGGGGATCGTGCAAACGGGATGCAGGGAGGAGAGAGAGCGGGAAGGAGGGAAGGATATGATTGTTGCACAGTGTCAGACCCTGGTGTCTGCAGACCTGGAGCAGAATCTTGCAGGAGCGAGGACGTGTCTTAACGAGGCGGCAGAAAGCCATGCGGATGTGGTGATGTTCGGGGAGATGTTCACCTGCCCCTATGAGACGGGAAACTTTCCCCGCTATGCGGAGGAAGAGGGCGGAAGGACCTGGAAGGCACTCTCTTTGATGGCAAAAGAAGCGGGGGTGTACCTGATCGCGGGCTCTGTCCCGGAGCGGGACCCTGCGGGCAGGGTCTACAACACGGCCTATGTCTTTGACCGGAGCGGTCTGCAGATCGCAAAGCACCGGAAGGTGCACCTGTTTGACATCGACATAAAGGGCGGGCAGAAGTTTAAGGAGTCCGACACGCTGACACCAGGGGATTCGTACACGGTGTTTGATACGGAGTTTGGCCGGGCAGGCCTTGCGATCTGCTTTGACCTTCGCTTTCCGGAGCTCTTCCGGATGATGGCGCTTGCAGGTGCGGAATGTGTCTTCGTCCCCGCTGCCTTCAACGACACCACGGGGCCTCTCCACTGGGAGCTTTTGTTCCGGGCACGGGCGGTGGACAGCCAGTGCTTTCTCTTCGGCACCTCCGATGCAAGGGATGGGAATGCCGCCTACCGCGCCTACGGGCACTCCATTGCCGTGGATCCCTGGGGAAAAGTGCTCGGGATGCTGGACGAAAAGCCCGGGATCCTTGTCACCGGGGTGGAGACAAAAAAAATCCGGGAGGCCAGAGAGCAGATCCCGGTTCTGTCCGCAAGAAGAACGGACCTGTATGATGTTGTGTGGAAGAAGGGCTCCTGCCGGGAATCCGGAAAGACTCCTGTGATCACAGAGCCGTTACACGGCTGAGGGAGGTCAAAATGACGATACTGCGAACCTTATCCCTGTTTCTTGTTGCTGTGGGCACGCTGGGCCTTGGCATTGTCTTTGGCTTTCATCTGACGGAGAACACGACGCTGGTTGGGCTTGTCGCCTCCACGGCGGTTGCGGGCTATGTGCTGCTCATCGTCTACAGCACGGTCCTCGTCATCCAGAAAATCCGAAAGCGCTGAGAAGGCGCTCAGCCGACAGAGCGCTCCCTTGTTGCGAGAAAGGAAGCAACCTTTCCCCGCACATCCTCCACGAGGCGCTTCTGGCTGACGGCATCCTTAAATGTGGCGAGGTAGATGCGCCGGCTCCCCTTTCCGGAGTACAGCCAGGCGTCGTAGGCGCGGGAATCGGCATCGTGAATGATGTCGAAGAAATACCCATCCCCGTAGTAATAGGTGTTGTTCTTCAGATGTGAAACAGCTTCCATGGCAGACTTGCCTCCCTCCGCGGTATACCAGATCAATTGCTTTCGGGATGAGATTATACTACATCTTGAGGTTCGATGTCCCCAGAAAGTCTGGAGAAAAAGGGGCATAAAGTTTGTGAACTATGCACCCTTGCAAATGTACCGGAATTGCAGTATGGGAAAGAGCCACGTCTGTTCCATGACGCAGCATCGCTCTTCGAAAAGGAGACGGCATGTTGAACCCGAGTGAAAATAGAGAAAAGCTCCTACAAAGTCTGATAGCAGCAAAGAGGAAAACCGGTCCCACGATTGTCCTCTCGGAGAGGAGAGAGGCGGCAGTGCTCCTCCCACTCGTTCCCACGGGAGAGGGATACGACCTCCTCTTTGAGAAGCGAAGCCCGGACATCGTCCAGGGCGGGGAGATCTGCTTTCCCGGCGGAAGCGTGGAGGACGGGGAGTCGCCGCAGGAGGCGGCAGAGCGGGAGACCAAAGAGGAGCTTCTCCTTCCGGAATCAGGCGTTACAGTCCTCTGCCCTCTCCACGTGATCCAGGGCCCGGGCGGGAGAAAGGTGACCTCCTTCCTGGGGATTCTCTCCGACTACCATGACACCTTCTCCACGGATGAGGTGGAAAAGGTCCTGCGGCTGCCCCTGGCGGACCTCCTTGAACAGGATCCGGTGATCGCAGAGGCGGACGCAACGCCCCGTCTTCCGGAGGACTTTCCCTTCTTTCGGATCCCCGGCGGCAGGGACTATCCCTGGCAGCACGTGAAAAAGCGCTGCTACTTCTATGACACCCCGGAGGGCACCATCTGGGGCATGACGGCGCAGCTTTTGTACCTGTTCCTTGCGACACTGCGTCAGCAGGGATAAATAGAAAATCGAAAACCTTCTCAGACCTTCTCTTCGGGCGCATCCGGAGAGGAGGTCTTTTTTGCTGCCTCCTGTGGCTGGATGCCCTCCCGGACAAGGAGCCGGTACCGGTGCGGCGTCATGCCGGTCTCCTCCCGGAAGATCTTTGTGAAGTAGTTCACAGAGGAAAAGCATAAAAGCTCTGAGATCTCCAGAGTCCGGAGGGAGCTCTCCTCGAGGAGGTACGTTGCCTCGGAGGTCTTAGCCTTCCGCACGTAGGCGCTGACCGTGCGTCCCATCTCCCTGCGGAACTGGGTGCAGAGGTAGGAAGCGTTGACGTGGAGCTCCTCTGCAATACGGGAGACGGTGACCCTCTCATAGAGCTGCGCTTGCACGCAGCGGGAGACCTTTCGGGAGAGGGCACCGCTCCCCGGGGCCTCCTGCACGCGCTTGGTTGGCATCGGCAGTGCAGTCCTCGGCATTCTGATCGGCATGGCAGGGTATGACGGGAACCTCACTGTACAGCCGGGCTCCGCGATCACGATGATCCGCCTGCTCTACAGCCTGATCCCCGTCGTGATGGATATCTGCGTCTTCATCATGCTCCGCTTCTTTAAGCTGGAGAAGATGATGCCGACGGTGCGGAAGGGGAATGAGGAGAACCGGAAGAAGGCAGAGGAGGGGGCAGCACAGGAAGCTCCGGAGGCCTGACAGAAAGAAAATCTTAGACAAAAGAGGAGACCGGGCACCCCATGGATGCCCGGCCTCTTCTTATCGTTTCATTGTTTATTTCAGAACTTCATGAGCCCATTCAGAAGGTAAACCACAGCCCCAGCTTCTTCAGCGGTGCACGCAGTGCCATGTACAGGACCACGACGACCGCGAGGGAGACGACGGAGTTGAGGAGCGTCACGGCGAAATTGATCGCAAGCGACACCTCTGCCGCCGGCTTTCCGAGGATCAGGATCTTGTAGAAGTAGCGCAGAACCGGATCAAAGATGGCGTTGAAGGCAAGGCCTGCGATGGATGCGATGAGAACCCACTTGAAGACCTTCTTCCTGTCGGTCTCCGTGGAGATGTGTCCGACCCTGTGGGCGACAACGCCGACGATGAGGCCGATCAGAAACTTGATCACAAAGGTGATCGGGGCCTCCACGATGTAGACGGGATCGATCAGGTCGGCGATCGTCAGGCCGATGGCGCCGCCGATGCCGCCGTAGAAGCTTCCGAGCAGCAGGGCGCCCAGAACCACGAAGGCATTGCCCAAGTGGACGGAGACCTGTCCGGCACCCGGTGTCGGGATGCGAATGGAGAGAAACGTAAAGACAACGTAGGTGATGGCGGCAAAGACACCGGCAAAGACCAGCTTCCGGACGGTGTCCTGGGAGCGGACGGTGCTCCCTTGTGCTGCAGCTGCGGGATTGGTACTCATACGGACCTCCTTGTACAGATCGCTTATTAATCCCAGTGTTTTCGTAGTATTATAGGGATTTCTCTGTATGCCCTCCAGTATAGCCGTCTCTGGCAACCGGAAAAGGTCCAGAATGGGAAAATTTCATATGACCAGTTTGAGGGCAAAAAAAGAAGAGGCCTTGCCTCTTCTTCTCTGTCAGAATGCGTTGATGTCGAGCCCGTCTGCCTTGGAGGAGTCCCGGATCTCCAGAATTTTCAGCTGGTAGGTGTACCTGGCGTTTGCCTGCACCGTCACCGTGTCTCCCACATGGTGTCCCAGGAGCGCCTTGCCGATCGGGGAGTCGATGGAGACGATGTTGTTGAGGGAGTCCGCCCGGATCGGGGTGACCAGGGTGTAGGTGTCCTCCTCGTCGTCATCGGGCAGATAGACCCGGACCTCCTTGTCGACGCCGACCTCATCCTCCGCGGTGTCCTCCACGATCTCTGCCGTGCGCAGCACCCGCTCCAGATACCGGATGCGGCTGTTGTTCTGGTTGTTTTCCCGCTTTGCCGCGTAGTACTCAAAGTTCTCGGAGCGGTCGCCCTGGGCTGCTGCCTCAGCAACGGCCTTTGTCAGCTTGGGGCGCAGCTCCACCCGTCTCATCTCGATTTCCTTCTCGATCTTCTCCACGTCGCGCTTTGTCAGATGCTGTCCCATTTGTCTCTCCTTTGCTGTCCAGAACTCTGGAACCCCCATTCTACCACCAGGCGGAAACCTTGCAAAGACCATGGGCGGGCCGTATAATTGAGCTCACTGCCGGAACTGGCCGTGTGAGGGGAATTCCGGCAGAAGATGAGGCAAGACATCAGAGATATGAAGAGATTTTATAACAAGAAGACAAGAAGTATTTTTGCGGGAATCCTGTGCGCTGTGCTCGTCGCGGCGATGGTGATTCCGCTCCTGCTCTCGGCAGCACTCTGAGGCGCCATGGAGCTTCGCACTGGCAAAGCAGGGGTCCATGTGCTGGACAGGTCCGTGCGGCGGATTCTGCACGGCGTGCTGGAGGAGAACAGCAAGGACACGTGCCTGTCATCGGCGCCGGTCTGGCTGGCAGGGGAGGAGAGCGGCGCTCTTGCCGTTCTCTGTGCAGCCAACACCCTGCTGGAGAAAGCGGTGACCCCGAGGGAGGTCCAGACGGTGATCCTTCTCCCGGTGGGGTCGGAGGAGTCTCTTCTCAGAAGCATTGAGGAGGGCATCCGCAGGGAGGCAGAGTGCCTTGGCCTTGTGATTACCGGCGGCCACACGGAGGTGACGCCTGCGGTCACCCGCCCCGTTGTCACGGGAGCGGCGTCAGGGACGCCCTGGGAGGAGAAACGGCTCCCCGGGAAGCCGGGCAGGGACATCGTGGCAGCGGGCTGGACAGGACTCTCCGGCACCTGCCTTCTTGCAGGGAAGAAAGAGGCGGAGCTTCTTTCCCGCTTTCCCCTCTCTCTCGTGCAGGCGGGGCAGAAGACGAGGGAGTTTCTCTCCTGCGGCAGGATGGCAGAGGTCTACCGGACGTTCTGCAGAACAAGGAGAGAGAAGCCCCTTGCCGTTGCCGGCAAGGAGGGCGGGGTCTTTGCCAGCCTCTGGAGACTCTCTGAGAAAGCGGGGACCGGCTTTGCCGTCGACCTCTTAAAGATCCCCATCCTGCAGGAGACCGTGGAGATCACGGACCACTTTGAGGTCAATCCCTACCAGATGGAGAGCTTTGGTATGATGCTGTTTCTCTCTGGGGACGGGGCTGCCCTCGTCCGGGAACTGGAGAAGAACGGCATCCGTGCAGAGAAGATCGGACACCTCACAGAGGACAATGACAAGTGTATCCGCAACGGGGAGGAGAGAAGAAGCCTGGAGCTTCCGGTTCCCGATCCCCTAATTGGGATCCTGTGAGAAGAGAATAGAGTAGAGAAGAACAGAGAACAGCAAGAGGAGGAAAGATCCATGATGAACACGCTGAAGGAGCGCATTCTGACGATCATCGAGAAGAACAGCCGGATCGATGCCG
>Ga0256404_1011122_pt1 | contig 12173 bp, 8 predicted proteins | sample RumenRJG_01DNA_FD_185990 | JGI IMG/M metagenome (GOLD analysis project Ga0256404, IMG submission 185990) | Bovine rumen microbial communities from Lethbridge, Alberta, Canada - RJG_01 | ecosystem: Host-associated > Mammals > Digestive system > Stomach > Rumen | place: Canada: Alberta | collected... | reverse complement strand
TTCGGGTTTCAAGTCAGCAGGAATTGTTTATTTTATCATGCAGCACATGCACAAGAAGTTGTGCGATAGCGCTGTCGGTGAGCGGCAAATATTTTTGACACTCACCTCATTTCATCACAGATAGTATCTTCAGATGCTCTTTACGGTTTTACCTTCCTGTATCCTGCCCTGCACCTTTATCTGCTCTGCAATACTGGTTCTTGGGTTCTCTATGATATCTATAAGCTTCTGCACAGATCTGATACCGATTTCAACAGTATCCTGATAGTATGTGGTGAGCTGCGGGCTCAGAGCTCTCGTTAGTCTGATTCCGTCATAACCGACCACACTTACATCTTCAGGAATCCTGAGTCCAAGCTCTTCCAGTCCCTGACGACCTCCTATATAGGAATAATCATCCGGGAAAATGATAGCCGTAGGACGATCCTTCTGATCCATCAGTTCCTTGACAGTATCCCTGCATCTTTCTATATCATGGTAGCGGGATTCCAGAACGTAGCTGTCCGGAATATCTATGCCGTTTTCCTCACAGGCTCTGTAAAATCCTGCCATTCTTTTATCTGTTACCGAAGTACTCTCGCCGTGTATGAAAGCAATTTTCCTGTGGCCATGATCGATAAGGTACTTTGTCAGCTCATACTCCCCTTCAACATTGTCCGAAAGTACGCTGCTTCTGTCGTTGTACACATAATCAATGGAAACCGTAGGTATATCACTGTACGCAAGCTCCTGAACCGCCTGACTTTTGAAATCAACACTTGCTATAAGTACACCGTCACATTTACGGTATCTGGCATGTTCAAGAAATGAAGCTTCTCTTCCTGCGATGTTCTTAGATATAAATGTAATGTCATATCCCAGTCTTTCCGCTTCGGTCTTTGCACTGTTAAGAATCTCAGAAAAGAATTCATGTGTAAGACCGCAGGCTGTTTCATCTATAAAAAGAACTCCGATATTATGTGAAACACTTGTCTTTAGCTGTTTTGCGGCAGCATTCGGATAATAATTCATCTTTTTTGCTGTCTCTCTGATCATTTGGGCAGTAGCTTTTCCCACATCTCCGTACCCGTTCAGAGCTTTACTGACGGTGCCCGGAGACACTCCGCAGGCCTCTGAAATATCTTTTATCGTTACCATAAAACGAACTCCTTATATCGTCCGAAATCGTTTTCGTATTTCAATCATAATCCACTTAATTACCATAGTCAATTATCCACTTTTAATATTTAACCATGAATATATTTGTTGAATGTGCACAGTTTTATAAATGTTTATAATATTTCGTTTGCAATTATTTAAAAGCAATCTATAATGGAGGCACGAATTAACGAAAACGATTTCGGATAAGGAGGAGCAAATGAAATACGGTTATTTTGATGACAGTGCCCGTGAATATGTTATTACTACTCCCGAGACACCTTTGCCTTGGATCAACTATCTGGGAAGTAAGGATTTCTTCGGTCTTATCTCAAACACTGCCGGAGGCTACGATTTCTATAAAGATGCAAAGCTTCTGAGAATTACACGTTACCGCTATAACAATGTACCTTACGATACAGGCGGACGTTACTATTATGTTAAAGACGGTGACTGTATATGGAATCCGGGCTGGCAGCCTGTCCAGACCGATCTTGACAGCTATAGCTGTCGTCACGGCATGGGCTACACTGTTATAGAAGGAACAAAAAAGTCTCTAAAAGCAACACTTACTGCCTTTGTTCCTATTTCAGACTCCTGTGAGATAAATCATCTTACACTTAAGAATGAATCGGATGATGTTAAAGAAATAGACCTTTTCAGCTTCGTTGAATTCTGTCTCTGGAACGCAGAGGATGATGCCACCAATTTCCAGAGAAACTATTCAACCGGTGAGGTTGAAGTTGAAGGAAGCACCATCTATCACAAGACTGAGTACAGAGAACGCCGTAATCACTTCTCTTTCTATTCCGTTAACAGAGAAATCGCAGGTTTTGATACAGATCGTGCAGCTTTTACAGGCTTCTACCACGGACTTCATAATCCTGATGCAGTGCAAAGCGGTAAAAGCAAAAACTCAGTAGCTCACGGCTGGTCTCCTGTAGGAAGCCATCACCTGAAAGTAACATTGGCACCAGGAGAAAGCTACACTGCCATTTTCGTTCTGGGCTACTGCGAGAATCCTGTGGAAGAAAAATTCATCGCTCCTAATGTGATCAATAAAAAGCCCGCAAAAGAACTTCTTGCAAAATATCAGACAGATGAACAGGTGGATACAGCCCTTAATGAGTTAAAGGCATATTGGGACAAGCTTCTCTCGGTTTATTCTGTAAAGACCGAAAACGATATGCTGAACCGCTCTGTTAATATCTGGAACCAGTACCAGTGTATGGTGACCTTCAACATGAGCCGTTCCGCAAGCTATTTTGAAAGTGGTATGGGACGCGGCATGGGATTCAGAGACTCTTCTCAGGACCTTCTCGGCTTTGTTCATCTGATCCCGGAGCGTGCAAGAGAACGTATCTTAGACATTGCAAGCACACAGTTCGAGGATGGTTCTGCATATCACCAGTACCAGCCGCTTACAAAGACCGGAAATCTCAATGTGGGCTCCGGCTTCAACGATGATCCTATGTGGCTTATAGCAGGTACCGGTGCATATATCAGGGAGACAGGAGATTTTTCAATCCTTGACGAAATCTGTGATTTTGATAATGACCATACAAAGGCTGCTCCTCTTCTTGAGCATCTTAGACGAAGCTTTAACTACATTGTCAACCATAAGGGACCTCATGCTCTTCCACTCATCGGACGTGCAGACTGGAATGACTGTCTGAATCTCAACTGTTTTTCAGAGACACCGGGTGAAAGCTTCCAGACCACAGGACCTTCTGAGGGACCTGTTGCAGAAAGTGTGTTTATCGCCGGCCTTTTCGTAAAATACGGAAAGGAATATATCAGTATCCTGAGACACCTTAACCTGAATGAGGAGGCTGATAAGTGCCGGGAAGAAATTGAGATTATGACAGAGGCCATCGAGACCGCCGGCTGGGACGGAGAATGGTTCGTCCGTGCATACGATGCCTATTCAAATCCTGTAGGAAGCCATGTATGTGAAGAGGGTCAGATCTTCATTGAACCACAGGGCATGTGTATCATAGCAGGTGTCGGTGTGGAGAACGGAATGGCCGAGAAGGCACTGAAGAGCGTTGAAGAACGTCTCGATACAAAATACGGTATCATGCTGAACCAGCCGGCATACACAAGATATCATGTTGAGCTTGGAGAGATTTCTTCTTATCCGCCCGGATACAAGGAGAATGCAGGTATCTTCTGCCACAATAATCCATGGATCGCATGTGCTGAAACCATGGTAGGTCACGGAAGCAGGGCTTTTGAGGTCTATAAGAAGACAAATCCTGTTTTCCTTGAGGACATAGGTGAGATCCATCGTACAGAGCCTTATGTATATTGCCAGATGGTGGCAGGCAAGGATGCTCCAAGTCACGGGGAAGGAAAGAACAGCTGGCTTACAGGTACTGCAGCATGGACCTTTACCACCATCAGCCAGTTCATACTCGGTATAACACCGGACTTTGACGGTTTACGCATTGACCCCTGCATTCCTAAGGATGTTGAAGGCTATGATGTTGTCCGCAAGTTCCGTGGCAAGACATATAAGATTCACGTTGAAAATCCTGCCCATGTAGAAAAGGGTGTAAAGAAATTCTATGTGGACGGGGAGCTCCATTCAGGAAATCTCATAACACCTGATATGGGCGGTAAGGAAGTTGATATAAGAGTCATTTTAGGATAAAGAATACTCTCTACCCCCCCCAAGAACATATCCTTAAATTACTTCTATATATAGAGAAAGTCCCTTAGGCGTTTTAAATGCCCAAGGGACTTTCTTTTAGTGTGGTTTCAAGTGTCCGGAATTTCTGTCCGAAATTTCCGTCCTGGATTTCTGTCCACGATCTCTTTTATATCAGCTTCATGCAGATATGTTTTTATCTTTTAATTCTTCAGCCTTTTCATCCCAGACCGGAACCTCTGTTCCTATCACCTCTGAAGTAAAAGGAGTTCCATCATTCTTTTCAAAGTGTTCTGTAGCCTTCTTAACATATCTGAAGCCGACATACAGTAGCGGGATGTTACAGTAAGCGATCAGGATATTGGCAAAATCAGAAAGATCCCAGAGTGCACCGAGATCAAGACCTACTATGGATGTAAGCATTCCGAAGCAGATAACAGCAATATCTATAAGTCTTATAGTGTTGATAAAAACCTTGCTGCGGCTGATTCTGTTTGCACATATCTCTGAGAAGGACATGAAGCCAAGAAGACATGTGAATGCGAAAAGTCCGAAACAAAGTGATACCAGCAGTGTAACAACACTGTTAAATCCGGTTCCCGGAGTAAGCTCTTCTACAGACGCAAGATACTTTGGAAGCTTTCCGAGTTCCATCCATGCAGCACCATTCTCTGTAAGCCATGCACGGCCCATGATTACTACGAATCCGGTAAGAGTACAGATAACTATGGTATCAAGAAAAACACCAATTGCCTGAACGCAGCCCTGATCGCATGGATGTGCGGCATCAGATGCTGCTGCCGGCATAGTGATGGTACCCTGACCGGCTTCATTGGACATAAGTCCTCTCTTTACGCCCTGCATAAGAGCTGTTCCGAAGGCACCGCCGAATACAGCTTCCGGCTTGAAAGCCTCAGTGAAGATGGCGTAGAAGAACCAGGGAATCCTTGTGAAATTAATGATAACGAGAAGAACTACCGTGATGACGTAAACTATGGCCATTACAGGAACAAGCACGTCTGTTACCTTTGCAATCTTCTTTGTACCGCCGAAGGAAACCGCACATGTGGCCAGAATAACTGCCAAAAAGCCAACCCAGTATACTGCATGAGTAGTCGGCAGGTCTTTTCCGCTGATGATGCTAGCGATCTGTCCCATGGCTGAAACCGTATTGAAGCCCTGAGCCGGGAAACAGAGTATCGCATATATGATGTACATCATAGAAAGTACAACACCTACGACAGCTGAGTTCCTGAGAAGTCTCCTTCCGTAGAAGGACATGCCGCCCAGATATTCATCATTCTTTTTCTCCTTGAAGATCTGGGACAATGTCGAATCAACAAATGCAGTGGCCATTCCGAAAAATGCCGAGATCCACATCCAGAGAAGTGCACCCGGTCCTCCGACTGATACAGCACCTGTTACGCCCAGGATATTTCCGGGACCAACACGCATAGCTGTTGAAAGGAAAAATGAAGCCAGAGGTGTGATACCTGTTTTAGCCTTGCTGTTTTTAAGTACCTGTATACCGTACCTGAACTTTCTTAACTGAATAAATCTGAGACTAGCTGAAAAATAAATTCCCGAACCTATGAGCAGAATGATAGCCAGGGAAAAATTTCCCAAGACCGGAATTCCGGAATACCATTCAAAGTTTGTCGGGAAGTCCCAGAACAAATCGGATACCGTTTGGATCCTGCTGCAGACCGCAGTAATAAAAGCCAATAATCCTTCCATACATAATCCCCCATGTGATAGTATAGTATGATGTAAAAAATCAAAAGTCCATATCGGACCACAACGCATTATGATCATAATCATTAAATTAAAGCAGTTTGACTATGCTTATAATTATAATCCTGTATTTATTTCAGAACAATCATTATAATTCCATAATCAAAGGGGATTTATATTCCATTATGTACTGTTTATACAAAAATATTTGCATATCGCACCTGAAAAGATATTTCTTTTTTATTTTAACTATGGTTCTCGGTTATGTTTCCGTCGGAATCGAACAAAAGCGGAAGATTACCTGTATCTATGACATTTTTCGAAGCTTTCACATGGGCTCCTTTTCCGATCAGTCCGTTTACCATATCCGCAGCTTCAATATAAAAGGTGTGTCCGTTATATACAAAGATAATGTCATAATCAGAAGCTGATGAATCATGGTAAAACTGAACTCCCAGTGTATCCTGCAGCTCCTTGAAGGTGATTGTATCCTGCCTCACATCAAAAAAGGTTTCCAGGGTCCCCATTACAGTATTGTCTTCGGAGACGAAGCAGCCGATTCCATCACTGCACCAGAGAAAGCTTTCATGGTATTCAAGATACTTATTACCGGTATCCTTATCTTTTTCCAAACCGACGCTCAGCATTCTGGCGGAAGGCTCCCCGAAGCTTCCCTCTATCCCGGTAAAATCCTTTGAGAAAGCTTCTTCTATATTGTTTTTGTAAATACCGTACAGCTTATCCTTAGGCTGTTCACTTAAGTAAATATCTATGGCATCAAAGAATCCCGGTGTGGCAGATACTTGTCCGGTAAGGTCTCTGTTAAGATGCTCTTCTGTTATGGTCCACATCAGAAGATTATCAAAATCCCCTCTGTCCTGATTTAAGTATTTCCAATAACCTTCAGGATCCTTTGTTTTATCGACACTGTCCATTATCTTATCCAGAACAAGAAAATCCGATCTCTCCAAGGAATCATCCTTTACCTGAAATACATAATGATGTACCGAATCTTTTCCTGTCCGTACAAGAAGCTTTCCCTTTTCATCCCCGTATCCGATATCAAAACCTGCTGCCTGTTCGGTATTAAGTACTGTATATTGTGCTTCTCCGTTATTTTTGTTTACGAAAACCACCATGGATAAGTACTTTCCGTCCGAAGATGGAGTCCTCGATGCCGCAGCCATTTCATAAACATTATCCCCATCCAGATCAACGATACAGTAGTACCCGCCTTCCGGAAAATCTTTTTTCAATATTTCCCTGTATGCTGATGCGGCTAATCTGTTATATTCGTTATCGGTACTTTCTATCACCTCTAATTCGACATTTTTCGAATTCCGGGTTTCCGCAGCACTTTCCTTCCCGTTCCCGCAGCCTGTAAGAAGCATTACCAAAAAAAGAATAAAAAATCTATACATAGTATTCCCTCAAAATATGACGTAAGTGTCAAAAGTCGATATCGGAGCGCTTCGCGTTCCTACTGTGACGGCAGAAACCGGAGCATGGTAAGGGCAAGCCCACAAGTTTTTCGATTACACATCTGCTTTAAGTTTACACTAAATAAGTTTTATCGTTAATACCTTCCAATAACAGACATAACTCTGCCGGACTCTTTCCTTATTCAGTAAATCCTCCAAGTGAATTTATAAATTATTTTTATATATGTAATATTAATGCCTTAGTGTAAAATGTTTTTCGATTGCATAATTTTTGACAATCTATTTTAATTCCACTTTAAATATGAGGGAAAATGAAAGGGAGTATTATGGAAAGTATCAGATCATTTTTGAAACGCAAAGACATCGAGATTTCAGTGCAGCGATATCTCATTGACGCATTGGGTGCCATGGCTCAGGGATTGTTCGCCTCCCTTCTCATCGGTACCATTTTAAATACCCTCGGAACACAGTTCCACATTGCATTTCTTACCAGAATAATCGCCACCATCGGAGGAACCGATTACACAGTCGGAGGACTCGCCTCTGCCATGAGCGGATCTGCCATGGCTGCTGCCATCGGACATGCCCTTCACTGTCCTCCATTGGTTCTTTTTTCTCTGGTAACAGTTGGATTTGCGTCCAATGCCTTAGGCGGAGCAGGAGGACCGCTCGCAGTTCTTTTTATAGCCATCATAGCCGCTGAAATCGGAAAGGCTGTTTCAAAAGAGACTAAAATAGATATTCTTGTCACACCCCTTGCAACCATAGGAACAGGTATATTTCTTTCAGCCGAATGGGCTCCCGCCATCGGTCAGGCAGCTCTTAAGACCGGAAACCTAATTATGTGGGCTACAGGTCAGCAGCCCTTCATCATGGGCATACTTGTATCCGTGATCGTTGGAATCGCGCTTACTCTTCCTATTTCTTCTGCCGCTATTTGCGCTGCCTTAGGTCTCACAGGACTTGCAGGCGGTGCAGCAGTAGCCGGATGCTGTGCCCAGATGGTGGGCTTTGCATTTATGAGCTTTAAAGAGAACGGAGTGGGCGGTCTAGTTTCCCAGGGAATCGGAACCTCCATGCTTCAGATGGGAAATATCATAAAGAACCCAAAGATCTGGATAGCTCCTATTCTCTGCTCTGCAATAACAGGACCTCTTGCAACCTGTGTTTTTAAAATGGAGATGAACGGAAGCCCTATTTCTTCAGGTATGGGCACCTGCGGTTTTGTCGGACAGATCGGTGTCTATACAGGATGGTTAAACAGTATATCAGAGGGAACAAAATCTATCATCAATGCTTCCGACTGGGCGGGAATGATGCTTATATGCTTTATCCTTCCTGCTGTTCTCTGCCCTGTTTTCAATTCTTTCTTTATGAAATTCGGCTGGGTAAAAACTGGAGACATGAAACTTTGATCTGAAAAATATACCATAAAAAAAGTATATACCGTAAAAAACGGGGCTGAGGATACTTCTCAGTCCCGTTTTTTCTTTCTCCATTCCAAAGGTGTGCATCCGAATTCTTTCATGAACATCCTGTTAAAATAGCTTTGCTCCCCTATTCCACAAGCCTGGGCAATAATAGATATGGGTTCATCACTTGATAGAAGCAGTTTGCCACCCATCTCAAGACGGTAACTGTTCAGAAAATTGATGGGCGTTTTCTGAGTGAATTTGTTGAAAAGATTTCCGCACTTTGAACGGCTTACACCGGCGGCTCCCGCTATGTCATCCAGACTGATCTTCTCATTGTAATGCTCATAGATATAGGATGTCATTCTTCTCTGAAGTACCACATCACTGCTGTATGATACAGGTATGTCCTTCTCAGACATATAAACCTGATACAGTCTTCTGAAAATCATGTATATGTATGCTATGACATCCAGTTCATATCCTGTCGGCTTCTCAGTCACCAGCTCATACAGCTCATCAAAAATATCAGAGATCAGTTTTGCATAGCTGTTCCTTCCATCCATCTGAACATGGGCAAAGTCCGGGTTTTGTATGATGGGAAGAATATACTTTTCATATATCTCCTTATTCTGTGACAGCATATCCGTTTTCACAGTGAGAACATCCAGATATCCTGTCACAGCCTCTGTATTATAAACCCTGTGAAGAGTATCAAAATTTATGAAACAAAGCTCCCCGGGATTCAGCATAATGTCGGAATCGTTTACATGACAATGTATATTTCCTTTTCGTATTCTGATAATTTCAATTTCATCATGCCAATGCAGCAGCTCTTCATGATTGATTCCGGACCTTAGGACTTTCTGCTCCAGACTCACCGGAAGAGTCCCAAATTCAAATACGGAGCCTTTTCTTTCCATCATCCCGGAAGAACCTTTAAAAATTAAATCCATTCATCCCTCTTCCTATAACTTGTTATGAAGTATATAATCCAATCAATACAACCTGTTTTCCTTTTTATCTGTATATCATAGTTTCAGAATTAGCACAATATTTTATCAGATACGATATTATTCATAATTCAGCTTATATTTTACAATCTTTAGCCGCTATTAAATGATATTATACAAACACAGCAAGGCGGTGCCGAGTCAGGAACATTTCCTGATAAAGCATATGCTTTGTATAAATAAATCATTTTTACATTATCCTCAAACTAAAATGGATAATAGATAAAAGAAAGAAGGTCTAGATATGAATATTGTTTATGCATCAAGAATGGGACACGTTGAAGGAATCATTAAGAGACTTGGAATAAATAACGCTTTAAAAATTGTAGATGGAACTGAAAAGATAGATGGAGATTATGTCATCTTCACCTATTCAGACGGAAAGGGCATAACCCCAAAGATCGTTGAGTCTTTTCTTAAAGAAAATCCAGGAGTAAAAGCTGTTGTCGGAAGCGGCAGCATGGAAAGACATGCTGATACATTTAATTTCGGTGCTATTAAGATTTCCGAAAACTACGGTGTTCCTCTTATTGCAAAGCTTGATATGGATGGCACCGATGAAGATATCAGCAAGATAAAAGCAGAACTTTTAAAGCTCGGTGTATCATTTGATGCTGCTCCTGCAGCAAGAAAAAATCCTTATGAGGGTACACAGACCGCAAAGAATCTTGAAATCGCTTTTGCCGGGGAATCCGAAGCCAGAAACAAGTACACCTACTTCGCTTCAAAGGCAAAGAAGGAAGGCTTTGAGCAGATTGCAGCACTGTTCCTTAAGACAGCCGAGAATGAAAAGGAACATGCAAAGCTCTGGTATAAGGAGCTGTACGGAATCGGTGATACTGCCGAAAATCTTGAGACTGCCGCAAATGGTGAAAACTACGAGTGGACAGATATGTATGATGGTTTTGCAAAAACTGCAGACGAAGAAGGTTTCCATGAGCTCGCCGAAAAATTCCGCGGTGTTGCAGAAATAGAAAGACATCATGAAGAAAGATACCGCGCTCTTCTCAACAATGTTAAAGCAAAGCAGGTATTCGAAAAGAGTGAGGTCAAGATTTGGGAATGCCGTAACTGCGGACATATCGTAGTTGGAACTAAGGCACCTGATGTCTGCCCTGTATGCGATCATCCACAGAGCTTCTTTGAGGTTCATGCCGAGAACTATTGATAAATAGAGGAATCCCATATACAGAAAAATAACGGGCAGGGAATGTATCCCTGCCCGTTTTCGTTATATTGAGATGTTTGTTGTAAAAATCATTCTCTAATCCTTACTCCCTCCGGGGATTTAAAAACTCTTATTATACTTTAATTCCCGGTGAACATATTTTTCATGTTGTTTACCTCTGCCTGCTTTTCTTCATCATCAAAATTCTGGTAAGCAAATATTCCAAATCCGCTTACAGCTCCAGTGTCTCTGGCATATTTAATCTCCCTTGAGATGATATCGCTGTACCTGAGCCACTCCGGAGTCTGGTTTCCATCCCAGGTATCGGTATTACATTTGTACAGTGCAAGTCCTATACATAATTTTACCGGGCTCTTAAGCTTATCCTTCAGTTTGATCCAGTCGGAAAGACAGGTGACATAAGCATCGGGCGCAGACACTCCCTTACCTGTTTTTGCTTCAAACCCGTGATAAATCTGCGGCATGATGTAATCCACGTACTTATCTGAATTCATCCAGAGATCTATATCGACAAAATATGCCTTGTCACTGCGAAGACTTGAAAGCAGCGGAACGGGGCTTACTCCGAAAACAGCTTTCGGGTTCGCTTCATGGACAGCTTCATGAACACTTCGGATCAGGGCAGAGACATTATCCCTTCTCCAGTCACTAAGGCTTTTGGATAAACCTGAGGCCTCATAATCTGCAAGGTCAAAGGTCTGTCCGTTTGATATCAAAGGATAGAAATAATCATCGAACTGAACCCCATCCACAGGATACTCCGTAACAACTTCCTTGACTGCACGAACAAGCATGTCCTGAACCTCTTTACGAGAAGGATTAAGATAATACTCTCCGTCATGAAGAAGTATATTTCCGTTATTTACCCATGTCTTAAGGAAGGAGTCCGCAGGTACATCCTCCCATTCTTTTGCGTATCCTGTCACACGATAGGGATTCAGCCAGGCATGGAAGGCAATGCCATGTGCATGTGCACTATCAATCATGTATGAAAGGGGATCAAAATCAGGTGCTTTCTTTGCAGTAGGCACAAGATTCGACTGCGGAAAAGTATGTTGTTTTTTTCCATAGCTGTCCGAATGACTGTGAACATGACAAAAAATGGCATTCAATCCTTTTGAACGGATATCCTCCATAATCTGATCTGTTCTCTCCTGAAATTGCTTTTTATCAGTTGGCATCTCCATCCAGTCAAGGTATGAGAACCATACGCCGCGTAATTCGTCTGAACCGGATAACAGAGCTGTGGTACCGGAAGATGGTGTATCAGCCGAGGGTTCTGCCCACACCTTCATGCCGGTGAAAAGACACATAAAAATGCACATAAGTATGATTCCCAGCCTGTGAATCCCCGGCCGGTAACTGTTCTTTCTCGGAAGCCAAATTCCCATATACTGTATTCCCCTTCTTTTTTAACATTTTTAAAATCCCATGATATGAGTGTTAGTGTCAAAAGTCGATATCGGACCGCTTCGCGCTATGCGCTCTCGCGTCTACGTTCCACTTCGGTCGGCGCTAAGCGATGATCCACTGGATCATCAGCGCCCTCCCACATTCCGCACTCTCAGGCCGATAAATCGTCCTTTCGTGCTC
>Ga0256404_1011121_pt1 | contig 12173 bp, 6 predicted proteins | sample RumenRJG_01DNA_FD_185990 | JGI IMG/M metagenome (GOLD analysis project Ga0256404, IMG submission 185990) | Bovine rumen microbial communities from Lethbridge, Alberta, Canada - RJG_01 | ecosystem: Host-associated > Mammals > Digestive system > Stomach > Rumen | place: Canada: Alberta | collected... | reverse complement strand
CCTATACCACGGTCTCGGCGACGCAGTTCAACGGCTTCGCCCTCGCGCCGACGTATACGTATGAGGAGGAATTCCCCGCGGCGCAGGCGGAGACGGAGCCGCGCGCGGCGGCGCGGTGACGGGACGCGCGGCGGGAGCGTCCGCGGCGATGCGGCGACAGCGATGTGCGCCGGGAGATTCCGCGGCCATGCGAAGACTGCAATGCGCGCTGCAGACGTTTGCGGCGGCGCCAGACTGCGCGGCTGGCGGCGGCGCAAGCACCATGGCAGATTCGTATGTTCCCGCGCGGCACGGACGGCCTCGGCTGGAAACTCTGAGGGAGGACAGGCATATGACGCTGGAAGATGTACGCACGGAAGTGCTCGGCTGCAATCTTTTCCTTTTCGAGAAGGTCTACAACGTGGTCGCCCCGTTCTTCGGGCGGACTCCGATCGGGCAGGTACAGGACGCACCGCCGGATCATCCGGGGCTGCACAGCGTCGTCATGGCGGTCAGCATCGCCCTCTGGGCGGCCGCAGCGCTGGCGCTCCTCTGGTTCCTGCTCGCGGTAGTCGTGCCGTTTGCGCTGAGGGGTCTCCAATTTCTCTTTATCACGGCGGTGATTGTCATTATTTGCTTCGGCGTCGGCGTGTGGAATTTCTTTTTCAAATGAGTGCGCATGCTTTGTTTTCGGACGCTTGTGCGGATTGGACAAAATTATACCTTCGCTTGCCCAGGCAGGCGCTCCTTGTTGTCTGAGCGATAGGGGATTGCCATCAGGAAAAGCTGCCGTCAGGCAACAGGGCCGGAGGCTCTTGGCACTATGGTGTGCTGAGGGTCTCTTTTTGCGTATGGTATCGCTCGCTAAGTGGTGTAGGATGTATATGATTGCGTGAATGCGGAATCGAGTCCGTATTTATGACATTTGTCATGCAAAAAGGGAAAGATTTCCATCTTTGTAGATGCTTCGTCAATGGCGCCTAGTTTTTGCCTATCGTCGAAGTGCCGAATCAATCCGATGGAAAAGCTGAAGAAAGTCTTTGGAAAACATGAATAATTAAGGAGATACTAATTAATATAAGAATATTGCGTCTATGACTTTCATTGTGATATAATAATAAAATTAAATAAATACAAAATAAATAGGAGGAGTGGCTTTGGCTGCATTGACACATGTCTGCATGTGGTCAGACAAAGGGTGGGTGCACATCACAGCTGAGGAGGCCTCCGAACTTCATCCAGGAGGGAAGGTATCGGCTTGCAGCGGTCTCTTTATGTGTGAACTATGTGGGCAATACGTTACATTGACGGATGGCAAGATCAATAGACGATACTTTAAGCATAGTCTCGCTGAAAAGGATAAGGATTGCCCGGAACGCACCTTTGGGCCAGGATGTTCAATCCATCATAATCCCCAGGAGCATGAATTGCCCATCCGCATTCAACTAAGAGGGAAGAGCTCTTTCTTTTTCGAACTCGGTTTAGTTCGTGCGCCAATCAGTACACTTTCGAAAGATTTTTGTCTCGTCATAAAGCCGAAAGGTGTGCATAATTATTCCCGTAAATACAGAAAAGAGCGCTTGCGGTACGATGATATTACTTATCTCGATATCGGAGATCACCCCTTTGAATCGTACCTGCTGGAATTCAAGAATGGGAATGACCAATTGCGCGAGTTCTGGCCTAGGGAAGTTCGAGGGATCGAGCCCAATGGCACTTTGTTTGAAAAGTCTTCTGGGAACAAACTTGTCACAGACGCCGATGTGGAAATGCAGAAAGAGTATTATCTACTTGTGCGTGATGGTTTCGAATTGCCTTCTGGTGACATCTGCATGAAACTGGTTCTACAGAAACGCATCAACTTCGAATTTTGGAAACTCTATACGGTTTCTGCGCGTGCATTGAGCGAGGAGGCTGCTCGGTTTTTTCTTCAATTTCATTGTCGCTTGACGGAAGAACCTGCCTCTCTGTATCCTATCTGGCCGCTGTATACGGAGGGAAAATATATCCTGAGGCATCATCAGGGAACGATGTATATGATGATTCATGGGAATGTTGCAAATATCATGACATTCCCGTCTGCAGAGATTCCTCCACTAGCAGCTAATGATAAAGCATTCAAACTTTATAAGATAAGCTGTCACAGAAGACAGCAGCTTATATCTGCCGTTCGTGTCCATGTGTTGCAATATACATATCTCTGGCAGGAAAATCTTTCGCAGGAGGGTGTGATACCAGAGGTATCCGTAACAGATCTCAACGGAAAAGAAATCAGCCCTGGCGAGACGGAAACTCTGCCACGTGGCCGAAAGTTATACGTTTCCTCTCTCTTCGATGGGATGCTCGTCGTCAAGGGGAAACATCATGTCATCGAACAGCGGAAGATCCAGGCAAACGAGAAATTGCTACTGGATGAAATTTCTTTTGGGCGGCGCATCCAGATTTTTGTCGGCCTCGACATCGTCTGGCAGCTTGACTTTGAAAAAGAGAAGACCGCTGTGAAAGACGATGAAGATGCTCTCTTGCAACAGCTGACCAGCAAACACGGAGCTGTCATCCCTGTGCCGCACGCCGTGCGAAATATCCTGGCGGGAATGGGGAACTATCCGAAGATATACCAATGGCTGCAAAAATGTATGAAGAATGGCATCATGCACGAAACGGCTTATCGCAGGCTACAAAGCATCTATTGTAAAATAAATGGATAAACGAGGAGCTATCACATGGAATATTTATCACGCCTTACCATTGCTGAAAAAGAGACTCTCTGCGACATTATCACAGGAGCAGAATTCAAAAAGCTCTTTATTGCCAACGAACAAGAATTCCAGCAAATGCACGGAGGATTCCGCGCGAAATCTTTGTCAGAAAGTTTTGCACTGTCAATTGCAAAGGCCCATGTCAATCATCCATTTATCACCTCTTGGATCAACGACTTCGTAAACGACGCTCTCCAAACAATAACAGAAAACATTTCTGCATTGGATGAGGAAGGTGCTACGCATCTCTACGCGATTGCCAACGCCCTGTATGGGTCTATATTCGCTGATCAGGTTGACCTATACTTCAAGCTCACTGGGGAAACAAAGAAGGAAAGTGTGCGCTTGCGACTTGACGAAATGCTCAAGAATTTGGCTTTCGAGCAGAGAAGAGCCGATTCCTCTGCAGCAAATCTCAAAGATATGAAAAATGAGAATGCTGCCTTGTGCCAGAGAATAGAAGCTGATAAGCAAGCCTTGCAACAATTATCAGAGGGGAAAGAATCTCTGGAGAAGCAGCTCGCTGAGGCAAAAGCCAAACTTGCGGAACAACAAGCTAGGTCAATGGATCAAGATGATAATGAAGAGGCCGACTTGGAACTTTTTTACGATACTGATTCCTCTGCGTTGCCTGCATCTAGCGATGATCAAACATATTCTCTCTGCGGTATCGTGGAAGACGTTGCCGGGCAAAAATGGCTAGAACGATATGCTGATCTGCATTATGATAGAAAATACCATACCTTTTATCAAAGAGATGATATTCCACCACGTTTTGAAAACAGGAGCAAGCTTTACATAAAAGACGGACCTAACCAGCCGGATTTCTATGGTGTTTGGTCTTGGCGCGCCATTCAGAATGAGAACGATCCGCAGAAAGATTATATCACCACTGCCTACCAACCACGTCTAGCACCTATCGAGGTCTATATCCGCAAAGAAGCCGCGACACTGGATGACCTTGTTGCTTCGCTGAAAAAAGGTTTGTCGTGCCAACTGCACAGCCTGAAAATCATGTTTGCCATTCCCGCATCTAAAAAGCATTATACGGGCATCCTTTGCCAGAAAAAAGACCTCCACATAGACGATGGTCGTGTATTCATTGCAGAAAATTGCGATGAAATCCCCGTATATGAATTCCCCAAAACCAATCTTCTCCGCTTGGAAAATGGGCTCACGTTCTATAAAGAAGCCTTTGCTGGCCGCCCCAGTAGCTTTCACCCGCTGAAACGTCCCCTGGAAATCGTGCGCAGCATCGTCGCAGAGTCTATTTCCTGGTCTGCTTATCGTGCAAGGGGCTTGACGCGCCAGGCACATCAAACGACCAAGACACTTTTTGCCACGCTTCCGTTGGATGATGTAACGAGCAAGATTGAGAAAAAACTCCATTGCTCGAAGGCTCAAGCCGAAACATGGTTGACGGTGTTCCGAAAAACAGCGGAAAATTACATCGATAAAACAATACTCGAGGACGATATTCTCCGCGCAGCAGTAGATACGGATCCTGATCTGCAGAAACGGGTGAAGGAATTCTTGCAAACTGAATGGGCAGAGGAAAACAAGCAGCAGCTGGATGAGGCAAAAAAAGCTCTCACCGCGCTCGAGGATAAGAAAAAAGCTGTTGCTGACGAACTGGAAGCCGCAAAAAAATCATTGGCCGAGGAAAAGGCGGAAAAGCAACAATTCGTCGATACCATAGCGATGAAGGAACAAGTGGCGGCGGATGTCGAAAAAGAAGTGCGCGAAAAAATTCAAAAAGCACGCGAGAACGCAGCAGAATTCATTGCCCAAATGGCTTTCATCTCACCTCTGACTATCACCCAACCGTCGGAGAAAGAAGAAGCTGTTAAAAATCACTCGGATGTTGCTGCTATTATGCCGTATCATATCATTCCCGCGCAAAAGGATCCTACAGAGTGCGATGAAAATCATAATTGGGACGATGTACTTTCTGCCGTCGCTATGAACCTTGAGGAAGCCGGCGTTGCAGAGCAGCATCAAAAGGGGCTTGCGGCCTTCCTTTGCGCAGCCTACATCGAGAAGCAACCGCTCTTCCTTGCAGGAGCGAACGCTATCGATATTGTTCAGGCATTCAGCGCCGCAGTGCAGGCAAAGCAGCATGGCGTACTTTCCTGTCGTGACATGTATTGTCAGCAGGCCGTTGCAGAAATCGGTACCCATGATGAGAACATCGTTCTGATTCAGAATCTCCTCGCCAGTAACTGGATGAACCACCTTCCGGAGATTCTCGCTCGGAAAGATATGTTCTACGTCGCTACGCACCCGTATGCCGAAGATCTGCAAGTCGAGCCCCAGAGTCTGTATGGTTTCATGCTGCCGCTCTTCACGGAATTCTTTGTAGACAAAAAAGCGACGGGCGGATACTACGACGGCTACTTTGCCGCTGATTTTCCTGAAAACAAGGTACCAAGTGCTTCCAGTAAAAAAAGCAGCATGCTCGTTCAGTCTCCTGCAGGACATTTTATCAAACAGTTTCCTATAAGCCCTCTTATCAAAAATCAGATCAAACATCTGTTTGTCACGATGCATGCCATCGATGCCGGAACGACTGCGGATGATGATTTCTTATTCGCTATCCTGCCGCTGGCCTACGCCCTCCAGAAAATCGGCAGCCTCACAACTGCTATGGCAAACTCGCAAGATAGGATCAGCATTTCGTCAGATCTGAAACGGGAGTTGCAGTACCTCTTAGGAGACTTTTGATGAATCAGTATCGAGAACTTCTTTCTACTATCGCACAGCAGTATCATATCGGCAGAGGGGATAATGAAAAAGAGACCGATTTGAAGGCTCGTGTCATTTACAGTATCTGTGGCATGATGGCGTACGCTTCCCTTTTTGATGATGGCGATATCAAGAATACCGTTTCTATTTTGCATTTGAAGGAAAGGGTTCGGCAGATTCTAGACGACTATAAGGCGCTCTATCCTGAATCCGCAGGAAAATTGCCGGATAAGCCAGAGACGTTCGAAAAAGAAATCGAATCCTTGTTTTTAGACACAGGTATGGCCTACCATGTGCCCGACCGTATCGCTCCTTCTATGAAGCATGAGGCACGATTTCACACAATCTTGTTTCAACGGGGCATTGCTATCGATGAAATTACCTCTGTCTCAGGATGTGGTTTTTACTCTGTGCAACAGCACGCTGCTCCCTCTGAAGATAACCATGCCATTTGTTCCATGTTCTGTCTCGAACAAGAGCATTTACTTTCTGTATGGCAACAGGCGGTGGCTGCAGCTTCTTGGAAACTTTTGCCATCCTTGGACGGCAGCAATGAGTATCTGCGCTTGCAGCCCCCTTTTTCTTCGGGGTACTGGAAAAGCACGCCCGATACAACAGGCGATGTTTCCCTGTTGCGCGTGGGCCTGAAAGGCGCTCAAATCTATTATCTCTACCGCTATACAGGCGCTGGCATCGAGGTCAGTCCTCTCCCCGGTTGGCAGGTTAAGGATGGGCAGTATAGATCTCTTGCCTGTGCCTGTCTTGCAAGTCTGGGGACATTGCCTCCCATCTCCTATCAACAGGATGGAACACTCGTCCATCTTCAGCAAGACTATCTGCTCCCCCCGCGGGAACTCGCTTTTCTGAGGCTCTACAGTTGGCCGGAAGAGTGCGCAGCTTTTTCTCAATTCAAGCGGAAACTCTCTTTGGAGGTTTTTGCAGCCATGAAGCAATTACTATCAGAGAGAGGTTATACATTTTCTCAAGGAGGCATCGTATCTAATGCCAAATGGAGCAAACTTCTTCCATAAGCAACTACGCGCAGAATTGGAGAACTATATAAAATCGCAGTATTTCGGTAAAGTTCCTCTCCTTCTCACTGCGCTGAATGAGCATCTTGACGAAGAAGGATTACTTTACCAAAAGCCCTTCATCGAGTCATCTCCGGCCTATGTCACGGTGCATGATGGCATAAAACAAGCCGCGCTCGCACCTTGGCTGAAAGATTATTTTCTGCGATTGGCAGAAGCAGGGCTCGGTGTTTTCCCATCGCCTTTCGCACATCAGGTCGCGGCGCTGGAAGCAGCTACGAGGGGAGAAAATCTTTTCGTCTCGACCGGCACAGGCTCCGGTAAAACGGAGTGTTTTCTTTGGCCATTGCTCGCGAAATTGGCAGACGAAGCAAGGAATGCACCTGCCTCTTGGGCGAGACGGGGCGTGCGCACCATCATCATGTATCCCATGAACGCGCTCGTTTCTGATCAGGTCAGTCGTTTACGTAAGATGATTGGTGATCCTGCACGGAAATTCGTTGAGATTTTCCGAGATACTTGCGGCAAAGAGATGCGCCGTCCGCAATTTGGCATGTATACGGGGCGCACGCCCTATCCTGGCGAGGCACCGGATCGTTCGCAAGACCATAAACTGGAAAAAACGTTGGCACGCATGTCTTCTACGCGGCAGGCAGGAGATACCGCATTTTTCCAACACTTGCTCAAGGAGGGAAAAATTCCTGCAAAAGTGGATATGGAGGCTTTCTTGCAAAACTTGCATCAAAGCCGTCATGTCCCTGATGAGGAGGATGCAGAGCTTATCACGCGCTTTGAGATGCAGCAATTCTGTCCGGATATTCTCATTACAAACTATTCCATGTTGGAATACATGCTGTTGCGCCCACGGGAAAAGAATATCTGGGAATCTACACGCCAGTGGCTCGCGGCAGCCCCACAGAACAAGCTGCTCTTCATCATTGATGAGGCACATATGTATCGCGGTTCTGCTGGCGGTGAAGTTGCTCTCCTGATTCGTCGCCTCTTCCACAAACTTGGTATCTCTCGTGACCGTGTGCAGTTCATCCTCACCACAGCCAGTATGCCAAACACGACAGCGCAGGATAAAAAAGCTGTCATGGAATTTGCGCGGGAACTCACAGCTGGAGATGCCTCAACGGCGTTCCGCTATCTCACGGGAGAGAGGGAGTCCCTAAACACTTCAGCAAAATATGATATTTCGCCTTCTCTGCTTCTGAGCACAGATACGACAGATCTGGAAGGGAAGGAGGACGCGAAACAGAACGCGCTTCTTAAATTCTGGCGGCAGGTGGAAGGATTTGATCGAAGCCTGACTTCTTTGGAGCAAATCGTACACTGGATGTATGCGCACCTTGCAGACTATCGCCCCTTTCACGCACTCATCCAACAATGTCGTGGGAATGCTGTTTCGCTAGGAGAACTGGCAGCATCTATCTTCCCTGATCTTGAGCAGAGGGAAGCGCTCAGGGCTGTCAGTACCCTCCTGGCCATCACACCACTGGCAAAAGATTCCAAAGGCTCCGTGCTTTTTCCTGCGCGTATGCACATGCTTTTCAGAGGAATTTCTGGTGTTTATGCCTGCACGAATGCACAGTGCAGCCACGCGCATACGGAAAATGGACTCACGTTGGGAGAGATTTTTCTTTCAGACGGACATCTTGTCTGCCCACATTGTGGCTGTATGGTCTATGAGCTCTACAATGACCGCCGTTGCGGTGCACTTTTCTTCAAGGGGTATATCCTGGAAGATGATGCAGAGCTCCATGGCAATGTCTATCTCTGGCATTATCCCGGCCAACTCATGGATCGCAACATGAAGGAAGTCCATTTATTCCTCCCGACTGATGATTTCAAACTTCCCGCCAGGCAGAGAAAGAATGCTATCCGGCCTTGTTATCTTGATGTCAAAAGCGGCTTTATCAACTTCACGGATGATTCCTTGGCGGATAGTCCTTGGATGCGGAAACTTTATTATTGCAATTATTCCGCCCAAGGCCGTCCTCAGCTCATCACCTTTTCCACTTGTCCTCATTGTCATCATCAGCTCTCATCTTCCCAGCTCACATCGTTCAGTACGCGCGGAAATCAATCGTTCTTCAATCTCATCAAAGCGCAATTTCAAATGGAACCGGCGATACCAGGCAAGGACGACAATCCCGAACGTTTCCCGAACGAAGGGCGCAAGGTTTTACTGTTCTCTGACAGCCGCCAACGTGCAGCGAAGCTGGCAAGAGACATGTCGGCTGCCTCAGAGATCGCGGCTGCCAGACAGCTTTTCGTGCTGGCTATCCGGAAGATGATGGAGCAGGATGACGAACGACAATCCATGAATTCGCTCTATGATTTCGTATGTCTTGCGGCGGCACAGCACCATGTGCAGATGTTCCACGGTGATGAGCGTGCAAAATTCATCGAAGATTGTGCCAAAGTACAGAGATTCTATCGAAGAAGCAAGGAAAGAGGCCGTGCCTATCGGCAACAGTTCAACATTACGAACATGCCGATAGAGATGCAGGAGCATTTGCTGCGGCTATTTGCCGGCGGATATAACACCCTATATGACGCTGCTATCAGCTGGCTGGAGCCATCCGTGCAGGCATTCGATAATGCCCTGTGGGATCTTGAAGAGAAAGGCATAAAGGTCACGAATGATGAGTTCCTCGCCTTTTTCAATGCCTGGATGATGTCCATCTGCGATATGTCTGTAGCACTTGGCCATACCATCAGCGATACGGTTCGATTGAAAGTGCGGCCTAATTACGGTGGATATGGTCTCGCAAAGGATTGGAACTTTTCCTCGGTCATTTGCAAAATTATGGGCTGGCAACGTAACGATGAAACGGAACTCATTTGGAAACAAGTGTTGAAAGAAAATTTCCTCGAAGCCCCACAGCCTGATAACGGGAAATTATATGTCGACCTCGCCAAAGTCCGCCCTATGTTCGATAGGTCTCATCTATGGTATTGTTGCGAGCAATGTTCTGAACTGACACCGTTCCTTTTGAAAGGATGCTGCCCTAGCTGCGGCTCTATACACATCCACGAAATGTCCGATCAGGAGGAAGAAGCTCTCGGTTTCTGGTGCGGGCCTGTCGAAGCCGCGCTGGAGGGCGCTCCCATACGAGTCATCGACACGGAGGAACATACGGCGCAACTCTCGCATAAGGATCAGCGCGACGATCTCTGGAGCAAAACGGAACAGTATGAGTTGCGCTTCCAGGATATGATTCAGGAGGGAGAGACGCCGGTTGATATTCTCAGTTGCACGACAACAATGGAGGTCGGTATCGATATCGGTTCACTTACCGCCATCGGCCTGCGCAATATCCCTCCTATGCGTGAAAACTACCAGCAGCGTGCCGGCCGTGCCGGCAGACGTGGCTCCAGCCTCTCCACCATTGTCACGTTCTGCGAGGACGGGCCGCATGATACTCTGTATTTCCACAATCCCACGCCCATGTTTCGTGGAGATCCTCGTCGCCCTTGGATTGATGTGCACAGCAAGAAATTGCTCCAACGTCATCTGGCCATGGTGATTCTGCAAGAATTTCTTGCTCAGAAACAGCTGAGCCTCGATACCATTACGGCTGCAGACTTCTTCGAAAATGAGCTGGAGGCTTTTCACACCTATCTTGCTGCCTGCGATTTATCAGCTGACAAGCTGCTCCTGCCGGATGACGCAACGTTCTCTTTCTCCGAATTCGCAAAAGAACTCAAGGACGACTTTGCCGCGCTTAAAAAGAAATGTCTCGCACATCCAGAACTTTTCGGTGTCGAAGCACATGCGAGAAAGGATCGTGCCAAGAGCCTCCTTGATGCACTTTATGAAGAGGGTATCATTCCTACCTACTCGTTCCCGAAAAATGTCGTGAGTACCTACATTCCGAATCCGTCAGGGAAAATTCTCTACGAGGTCGAGCGCGGTCTCGATATCGCCATTGGGGAATATGCGCCTGGCAGGGCTATCGTTGTCGATAAGCAAACGTACCAAATCGGCGGTTTTTATGCTCCAGGCAGTGAGTGGCGTTCCGCTCATTTCCTCTCACCTGCGCGTGCCTATATAGATGATCCAAACTATGTGAAACAGGTTCTTTCCTGTCCAGAATGTGGTTGGTTCGGTTTATCGGAGGGACATACAACGCAGTGCCCATTTTGCGGGAACAGGCACTTGCGACCTACACGCGCTATGTTGCGTCCTTGGGGATTTGCGCCTAAAAATGCGAGATCTATTCCCGACGCACAGCTGACAGAGGAATATACGGCTGTGCAACAGCCGCTATACTCCACGCTGCCAGATGCTGAAGACATGCAGCTCATACCACATTGCAAGAACATTCGCTTTGCCTCGCGGACGAACCAAAGAATCATCATGCTGAATACGGGGGCAAACGATAAGGGATTCATGGTCTGCCAAGACTGTGGCGCTGCTATGCCTGGCGAGGATGACTCTGTCTTGCAAGACCTCAAGAGGCCCTATATAGAAAAAAGGGCGCGTAGCGAGTGCCAACATAAAAATACCATCAACGTAAACCTCGGGTATGACTTCATCACGGATATGCTGGTTCTTGAGTTCGCGCTTGTGAATGAGAAGATTGATACACGTCGACATGATAATCCCTGGCTCACACGTGCGGCACAATCCCTGGCAGAGGCGTTGCGACTAGCAGCGAGCAAGCGGCTCGATGTGGAATTTGCCGAACTCGTCACGGGGTATCGTCTCAGAACTGGAACGGAGATGTCTTATGTCGATATCTATCTTTACGACAGCCTGTCCAGTGGCGCAGGGTATGCGGTTAGTGTCGCTGATGGCATCGATGAATTACTCGCTGATATGAAGGACCTGCTATGTCGCTGCGATTGCGGTAGTGCCTGTTCCAAATGTCTAAAACATTATAGAAATCAATATGTGCATGGTTTGTTGGATCGTTTCGCTGCGCTCCAACTTCTCGATTGGGGCAGGGAAGGGAAGCTCGCTCTATCTATTCCGATGGAAAAACAACAACAAAAGATAATGCCTTTAACGAATATTTTGGAACAATACGGCTGCCAACTTACGATGAAGGGAGGGCTGGTTGTACACAATGCAAAAAAAACAAAAAGGCTTGTTATCTATCCAGCCATGTGGACAGAGCCTCAGGCGTCTGATGCCATATTCGTGAGCGATGCCTACCTCAAATATGCAAAGCCATATGCTGTCAAAAAAATCCTTGATAATCTTTGACGAGCTCCTCTCAAAGATTAAATTTTCTATGAAGGATGGTGCAAAACCATGAAGAAACCCATGTCTGACGCAGCTTCTGAAATTCTGCAGGGATGGCAGGAAGCTTTGCTGGATGTGCGGGGCGTGCCGGTCAAGGGCATCAAGCAGCGCATGGTTTGTCGTGGCGCGCCGAAAGCGATCATGACGGCGTATCTGCCGGCTATGTCAACGACTCCGGCCTGATTTTGTGCAATCTGCATAAAAATGGCAGGTATTCTTGCCGGAATCTGTACTTTCTGTTAGTCTATGGAACAAAGGAAGCCCGTGTAGGGGAATGGCCGCTTTGGGCGGCGTTCGCTGGAGGCCCTTGGCACAATGGTGTGCTGAGGGTCTCTTTGTCTTTTGCGGGCGGTTGTTTGAGGCATTCAGCGGTGTCTTGCAAGGCGCTGCTGGCAGCTG
>Ga0256404_1011120_pt1 | contig 12173 bp, 11 predicted proteins | sample RumenRJG_01DNA_FD_185990 | JGI IMG/M metagenome (GOLD analysis project Ga0256404, IMG submission 185990) | Bovine rumen microbial communities from Lethbridge, Alberta, Canada - RJG_01 | ecosystem: Host-associated > Mammals > Digestive system > Stomach > Rumen | place: Canada: Alberta | collected... | reverse complement strand
GAGCTCGGTGCTGATTACATATTGAGCAGTCAGGCATGCGGCAGGCAGCATATTCCGGCATGCATAATGTGAACCCCGGAATTCTGAGCCTGAATCAGACTGATAGAGTTATGAGAGATCCCTGGAACACATTGAAATCACCGGAAAGGGGCAGAAAAAGGAAATCGCTGTCAGCAGTGGCAGGATTTGATGTATCAAGATTACAAAAGGCCGAACAACGTAACCACCTTAAACCGCATGTTCTTACAATAATGCAAAGGGTTAACAGCAAGGCAATCATGGAAGCTGAAGCTGCAGCCAGACACTTCACAGAATTGTGATCAGCAGATCATTTCAGCAGAGCATATCCTCCTATCCTGGAAACGTACATGTGAAGATACGAGAGGTGCTTTATGCCTGCTAACCAAAAATGGACGCATGAAGAAACAGTCCTTGCATTGGCTCTTTACCGCCGAACTCCGTTCGGCAGGATTTCAAGCACCAACCCTGACATTATCAAACTGGCAGGTTTAATGGGAAGGACTCCTGGTTCTGTAGCAATGAAAATGTGCAATCTTGCATCATGCGATCCGACACTACAGAAAAGCGGCAGAGCAGGATTGAAGAATTGCAGTCAGCTCGATCGTTCTGTATTCAAAGAATATTCTGCAGACTGGGAAGCCCTGGCACTTGAAGAAAAACAGTTGCGCTCAGAACTGGCAAACTGCACTATTGAAGAACTGCTTAGAAAGGAGAACCGTATCAATATAGACAATATCCCTGAAGGAGAACCCAGAGAGTCCATAATCAAAGAGAGGATCGAGCAGGATTTCTTCCGTTCCGCCGTACTAACAGTTTACGATTCAAGCTGCTGCATTACCGGACTTTCCGAGCCCAAACTGCTTATAGCCAGCCATATTAAGCCCTGGGCAGACTGTGATGCAAAGAAAGAACGGCTTAACCCTGAAAACGGACTCTGCCTGAACTGTCTCCACGGGAAAGCGTTTGAACGCGGGCTGATCACTGTTGACAGAAATTACCGCATTGTTATTTCACGGCATATCAAAGATGCTGAGATGGATGATAAGACCAGAGAATGGTTCATGAGCTACGAGAACCGGTCGATCATCCTGCCGTCCAGATCTGTACCTACAAAAGAATTTTTGGAATATCACAACGACGTGATATTTCAGGGATGAGCAGCTATTTGCAGATGCTCATCGCGGTTTCAGAAAGAAAGCTTAAGACTGAAAACCCTCTTCCCTTGCTTTGCTTTCGAGTTCAAGGAGACGTCTTGCCTGAACTGCATTAGGGATTTTAAATGGGAGCTGGCACGCTGTTTTCAGTGCCGCCGCATCTGCTGATGTAACCAATTTATGCTCCATGGCAAACTCTGAAAGCCTTTTCCAGTGCTCTGCAGGAAGCTTTACCACCACAGTCTGTGCATTTATGCCATCGGATATTTTCTGATCTCTTGCTGCGACCCTTCCCTCATGTCTGCTGTCCTCATTGCTGATAAGGCAGTCTTTCAATTCTTCCGGAAGATTAATCCGCAAGGTCTGCACTGTATCCCAGCAGTCTTTCCTTTTGCACCACTGCGTAACATTATCTACAGGACGATCTGAATCCGTGATTTTATTGAAGACTTCTTCGGAAATCATTGCAAGAGCTTTCCTGACCGGATCCGGAAGTTCCTGCTTCTCCCATATCATCATAAAATTCAAATCCTGTCCAGGATATTGCTTCAAGATCAATCTATGAAAAAGGGCGACTGAATACGTAATGACGTTTGCCCGGTAACCGCGATCTTTCTGAATATATGATTTCAGGTAATCAAACATGATCATAAGCGCAGCTGTTGACTTATAGTACAGCCCATTGAACTGGTCTCCGTTTGTTTCCCACTGCTTTTCAATATATTTTGCAAACAGCATAAAATTTGTCTGGGAGCCTTTGCTGACTTCATCCGGATGACCAAGCCACGTGTTATTCACTCTTGCAAGATCGATTTTCTTGATAAGCTGCTTCTTGGGATTTTTAAGGAGAAATTCTTTCCTCTTTGACGGAGTAAGCCTCAGCTGTTCCTGAATATACTGTCCTCTTGTCCTCTCATAGAACCAGCGAGTCTGATACTGTGCTCCATGAACAGCCGGTGCCAGTGCATCCCTGGATTTTGAAATCTGCTCAATCTGTCTGTGGAACGGATGTGAGGCAAAGAAATCCGCATCGCTGACCTTATTCTGGCTGTTTGATGATCTGGAAATCATGCGTACAAGATCATCGGCCTCGTCTTTTGTCACCTGGCTATCGTCTATTTCCGTCAGTTTCATCTGAACGTAAACAGAACTTAAATCAGCATGGTTTTTTTTCCTTGCATTATACAGCGATGCAGTAGTCTGACCGCCGTTGATAATCTGAAAATCTTTTGCTCCGACAATGTATTTTGTACCGTTAAATGTCTCTAGGAGAACTTCATCGGCAGTCACTGAAATGCCGTTATTAAATGCAAAAAACATCTGTGGAGAATTGATAATTGTCTCCCTGATTTTTTTATTGACTGCTACTTTTGTCGAAAGGAACGACCTCACATTGCCTTCGAGCAGCCTTGCACCGTACTTGTCATAAATATCTGCAAGAAGCCCTCCCGGTATAACCCCCAGATAGCTCCGGTATTTCTGACTGTCTCCGACATTTGCAATGATGCATGGTATACCATGTTCGGCATAATCCTTAAAATCAATCTCTATGTTCTCTGTTTCAGGCGATGAACATACTTCAAACAGCCTGTTAAGATCCCAAATCTGTGCTTCTACAGGAATGTTTTCGAACGGAAATTCATCAAGGGATTTGATGCGATCGCTCATTCTGGCATCAGTAAGAAGAAACACCCTGTACCTGCTGATAGCGCTTTTATTCGAACGGATAATGTCAATAAAATCTGAAGCATCGCTGCTGATATCAACATCTTCGGAAAGATTTGAATTCAATACAGCATCGACGCAAACCAAGGCCCTTGACACTGCCTGTTTGGCATCAGTCAGTGTTAAAGTACGTTCGCGCTCAATACCATCATAATCCGCGACGATCAGATTCATTGTCTGATCAACATCATCGAACGCATAACCGTCTATTCTGAATTTTTTCCTCTTATAGTCACCTGGGAAATAGCATGGAGTGACATCCGGAAGCATTCCATAATCAATAAGGTATGATGCAACATTCTGAACAAAGCAGGCACATGCTCCTTCCCCAGCAGTCTCTGCAGAAACCTTGACGCCGTCCAAAAAATCTTCAATGAATTCCTGAGCATCCATAGCAGTCATCCCCTCTTCCAGCCGTCAATGCTCGCTATGCTGAGCGAATATTGGCATGTTGTTATTTCAGGTCTCAGATCAGTTCGCACGATTTTCGGGAACGTATCATTTACATCATAAATATCATTCCTGAAGTATTTGTACGGATACTTGTCGTAGAGTTCCATATCCACGTAGCCGACTGCGTTCAGCTTTCCGATAAGCAGTTCAACACATCGGATATCGCCGCCGCATTCAGCCAGCACGGAACCAACCAGTTTCCTGAGCGTAAAAGCACCGTCAGCCTCAGGAGCGCATGGATCCACCCTGTAGATAACAAGATCCCCATGCTCCCCGACATCGCCAAGCTGCTCAATTGAATGGATATCTATCCTGTCGGATGAAAGCTCCGAGGTTTTGATTTCGGCCCATCGCCCTTCATACACAAAATCCTGATCCGCGCCGTCTGGCCCAACCCATCCTGATAGTGCTTCATGGACAGGCTTACCTTGGCCTATCACCTGTTTCAGATACAGAAGCTCTCCGATCAGTCCCCTTCTTTTCTCATCAGACAGTACGGCTGGGTTCTTGTATTCCATCAGCCTGCGCCATTCCCGATACCTGAATTCAACCCGCTTTATGGCTTCTTTTTCAGTTAAAGCATCCGCTGAATAATCAATCAAGTTGCTGCACATGCTGATGAAAACATCTTCCTGCCGCTTTTCTGTCAGTTGGAATGAAATGTAATAGTTTCCGTCAGATCTCCTGTTGCATTCTGTAGTGATGCTTTTCGATGAGCCTAGATCATCAGCCGGACAATGGGAGAGTATTACAAGTGCCTTGCTGGCAGGCGCCGCATAAGCAACATGCCACTCCAGAGTATGATGAATGCCCAGCCGAAGAGATCCTGTCTGACAGGAATTTATGCCGTCCCACAGCCGCCTCAGCTTCTTCTCAGTACTATCCATTGCGTGTCACTCATCTGTTTCGGCATCAGGATCCATCCAATTGGCAAGCTCGACAAGATTTACCTGGTAAATTGCAGTCTCATCCGCTCTGTCATCTGACGGGAAGCCTACCCCGAGGGCAAATAAAAACTCCGGGTACTGCTGTGCTTTGCCGTTGGTATAAACCGCATCGATGATATGTATCATCAGTATCGGCTGCCGTCCCTTTATAAGGTAAGCGCTGTCTGAAACATTAGGCCTTTTGGACTTGCCTGTATAAGTCCTTATGAATTCATCCTCTGCCTCACTGATCTGATTCTTCGTCAGACCTATCTTTGCGCATCCGCCTGCTCCGACCCTGAGCTTGTTTTCGCTGACGCTGAGCATATTGCTGGTTATTCTTATCTTTCTAGATTCAGTATGCGGGATATCCAGCTGCTCATTGCCGCATCTTATCGGTCTGACAAATGCTTTTCCTGTTCCGGTTTTAAGCAGGACAACATCCCACCCGCCGTTCCAGGAGTGATTCTTTACATATTCCGCAAGTGCGGTGCCGTTATAACTCATGTGCCACGGGTGAGTCGTAAAACCGCCGAGCAGTTCGGAAACAGAATCGCCTGAAACTCCTTTCCAGAAATAATTTCCGTGGGCTATAGGATCAGTCTCCGGCACGCGGGTGCCTTCTGTACTTAACCTGTCAATGAACCGTTCAACAAGATCTTCATTCTGCTGAATTATGCTCGAAGAAGCGACCAGCCTCGGTGTTTCCAGCAGGTGTCCGGAAACTGAAATAGGACACTTGATAGGCTTTGCCGAGCGCATTTTGTTTTTTGCTGTAACAATAAGCGATCCCGGATCCTGCTTAACTTTAAGTCCGAAATCCCTCGGGCTTAATTTCGCTTCCTTCATTTTATAAATCTGGGTCTTGAGATCCTGGGTAGCAGCAAAAATCTGGGCATACCAGTCAATTGCGTCTGCCGAGAGCCAGATTTTGGCCAGATCGTCATAGTTCGGACGATAGCCGAACCACCGCCCCATCTGCATGAGCGTGTCATACATATTTGTATTGCGGTAGAAATATGATGTCATCAGCCCCTCAAGGGTAAGGCCTCTTGAAAGCGTGTTACCTCCTATCGCTATTACCCTGAGCCCGTCTTCCTTATGATTGTCATAATCAAGGGATGACGAACCGGTCTGCCCGTTTACGGCTCTTACATCAACAGGGGCCGCGGCCTTGAAAAGATACTTGGACAGGACTGTCTGCCACTGGGCTTTTGAAATCTCGGCAAGTCCGAACTTATCCCATACTTTGTGCAGGGCATTTATGGAGGGAATCTTCTCTGCCTGATCAGCCGGAAGCGACGCGTAGTTCCTCAGGTCAGATTTCACGCCGTCAAGCCACTCGTTTAGGATCACCTGAATCTGGTTCTGCACATTTATGAACCTGCTGACATGGATCATCATCGACCTGTGTTCAGTGATGTCTCCCCTTAAATCTCTTACCGCGTTGGCCAGAAGAAAATAATTGATGGATTCGTACATGTCTTCCGGCAGCCTTTCAACTTTCAAATCTTTCTTATGCCTTTCCGGGAAGCACGCAGTCAGCTCGTCCGTGTCAATTTCAACAACCATCGACTGCCTGTCTCCGCCGTCAGAGAAAATGCGCTGGGCACCGATGTAATTAGTGGGAGCATCCAGGGCATATATGAAATCAGCAGGGAAAAGATCCGGGACATTGGAAATGGTCTCCTCGACCTTTCCGTTCTTGTTTTTGATTGTCAGATCGTTCGCTTCAACAGGATTGATAAAAATATTCGCAAACGGGGTTGCAGTGACTGCCAAATACGTTGTCTTTGAGAAAATCGAAAGCAGGATGCGGATGGCATTGTTGATTGCCGTGGGGTCAGACTCAGGATCTTTTGTATTGATCGAAGCATTGTCAGCCTCGTCATCAATAAGGAAAAGACTCTTTGCGATTTTGCCGTCTTTATTCAGAGGATTGTTATGCTTGAACCAGGCAAAAAGGTTGTTCAGGATAGTGCGGTTCTTCTTGACTACCAGAAGAATCGTGCCTTTTACGGTGTCAAGCGCAAGCCCGTTGCTCTGAAGTACCCTGGCATTGAAATCGTTGGATTCCGATGTAAAGCAGGCTATAGTCTTAGTCCTGTCATGTCCGTACTTCCCCACTCCGACCGGACAGTACTTGATAGTTGATTTCGGATCAAGATACAAATTGCTCTGCCTGCCGCAGAACTCCATGTCCAGCCTTTTCTGTGTCTGCTGTCTGAGCAGTTCTGGGATGCCGGACAGAATTATCACAAGATCGTATCCGACATCCGCAGCTTTATTGGCAAGCGCTGTGTAATCTGTCGTTTTCCCGGACTGAACATCGCCAAGAACAAGCCCGCGGATATGGAAATCGTCCGCTGACGGATCTCCGCACTGGTCCAGAATATCATCCGATATCTGCCCTAATTTTGATATGACGCGGGGATTCCAGTGCTTAACCTCATCCAGATATTTCTTATATCTGTTCCAGAAGTAGAAATCGATTTCCGCCCTCTTGGCCGGCAGCCACGATTGGTGCCTGCTGTTCGGGTCAGGCAGGCATACTCCTGTGTCCATCTGGACTACGACAGTTTCTCTCAGGCGGTTTTTAATATCTTCAAATTCTTTATCTGACACAGGGAGGAATGAAGATGTCGCATTCCTCACCTTTTCGGCAGTTTCATTGAATTCCTGCTCTGAAGGGTACACGTTGACGAATGTCGAGTTGAGCAGCGAGGAAATCATGCCTTCCAGGCTGTTTTCATTAGGGTTAAGCATCAGCTTCCGCCTCCATCTTCAGTTTTTCAATCAGCGCCGCATTATTCGCAAACGGCGGAATCGATGACATCCTTTCCAGGAACGCAATTTTTTCCTCCGGAGTCAGGCTGTCTGAAAGCATATTTCTCAATGCCTGCTCCAGTTCATCGTTATTCTGGGCTTTATCGTTTTCCAAATGCTCGTCATTTGTCAGATCAACATACATCTGATTGAGCGGCAGATTCTTTTCTATCTGATAAAGCAGCGACATCAGAATTTTTTTATGCTCACCCAGCTCATTGATTAAAATTTCCACCATGGGATGAGTTTTGTTAATCTCGTAATAATATCCGCCGTCTCTTGCCTTCATTCGGTTCCAGAGATGCACTCTGGAATCATCAGTTTCAACTTTCCCTCTCTTTGTAAACCTTACTTTGCTTTTCTCACCGATTTTCTCAATTACGTGAATAAGATTGTTCCTTACTTCCTCTGGCGGGATTGCTGATGACTTCTTTATATCCAGGGTCCACAGTTCATCGAGAGTATTCGGGATATCAACGCGTATCCTTGCAAGTTTTGACAGCTCGCCTTTCCGCATCATACGGAACCACGTTCCCCAAACCAGCAAGCGCTTGTTCCTGTAGACATAAAATCCCTGAAGCTTCCTGAGGCCTTCCTCTCCGCCTGCTGCCTTTTTCTCGGCCGCAGTCATTTTGGACAAATGCGGAAGGATAAAAGGCTGCACCTTGATGATGGAGCCGCGAATTGCGTATTTCTCCTCCTGCATGGTCTGATCGCTTTTCCTGATAAGAAAAGGATCCGCCGGTTCGACAGGGAGTCCGTTGATATCAATGCTTATTCTGTTCAAACCCGGCTCGCCGGAAAGATACCGGTGATATACAAGCGACAGGTGGTCCCTGACGGCATCAATCTGTTTCGCCATTGATTTGGCGAAGTCAACCGCACCGGCGCTCATCCTGTCCAGCTTCTGCCAAACTACCAATGTGCCCGATGCCATTCCATCAAGGGCATGTATATTGGGAATCGCGTTAAGATCACTGTCTGCATCAAGGGATAAAAGAGACCACTGGCCGGTGCTTTTGACAAAATCGATGTCCCATCTTCTTACTTCGGTGCGGCCGTTTTTCCTGCTGGCAACAGTGAGCATCCTGCACTGGGACAGCGATGCTGTTTTCAGGCCGAGTCCGAATCTGCCCAAATCATCAGATTTTCTTTCAATGAGAGGGTTCTGGCTGCCGTACTGCATTGCTGACGTCAGTTCATCTCCATCCATCCCGGTGCCGTCATCCAGTATGGATATGTACGCGCCGTCAAGCGGGAAAAATGAAATATTTACTTTTTTGGCCTGCGCAGCGATGCTGTTATCAATGATATCGGCGATGGCTGCTTCCAGGGAATACCCGATTGCCCTGGTTGATTCTATAAGCGTCGGCGCTATGGGGGGAAGATCAATTATATTCATGCCGTAAGCCTCGACAGTATTACCCAGCTTCCTGAAGAATATCCTCTTTCAGCCTGCTGAGGGTTTCATCAATCTTATCTTTCGCAAGCATGCATTCCCATATTACGATTACATGCCACCCTTCTTCTGAGAGGATCTTTATATTTCGTTCATCCCTCTGCACATTTCTCTGCAGTTTCGGAATCCAGTATTCTGTATTTGATTTCGGCACAGCGGCCTTTCTGCAGCCTTTGTGCTGATGCCAGAAACATCCGTTGATAAAAATTACGGTTTTATATTTTGGAAGAACAATATCAGGCTTCCCTGCATAGCGAGGGTCATTTTTCCTGAATCTCATTCCCTGCGAGAACAGATACCTGCGGACAAGTTCCTCTGGTCCGCTGGAAGATCTTATTCTCGACATATTGTTATGACGCTGCTCTTCTGTATGATTATCCATCATCAACACCGTCGGACTTAATCAGTTTAAGCGTCCAAACCTCATACATATTCTGCGGCCGCATCGGATCCGGAATCCTTAGATCAGTTTTCTGCATGGCAATAGCGTTGCAGCCATAGCTGTCCAGAATTTCCCTGGTAATCATCCCTTCCCTGCCAGTATCATCGGCGATATTCTCAACCGGTCTTACAAGTCCTTCAGAAGCAAGCCGGCCTTTGATCCATCTGCCGAGGATCAGCTCATCGCCGACTGCCGCGAACTGTTTATTATTTGCACTGGTCGTATGCGCCATAAACCCGATACCGTCGTCTGTCACCACATAAAACGGGACGCCTTTACACGGGTACCCTTCTCTCTGCCTTACAGAAGAACTGACATTGAGCTGAGTCTCATACCAGCTGCGGGCTCCTTTGGCACTTCTGGGAGCTGCATAGCATACGTTTATGTTTGACTTCGTGTAATGCCTGTGGTCATCAAGAAATTTATCCGCCTCTGAAGGCACCTTCAGCGGAATTATGAATGGTTCGCCGATTTCATGACTCTGATAAATCATTACCGTATCCATAGGAATCGGATGGATGCGGTAAAGTTCATTCTCAGATATTCTCATTTTCGGCATAGCCTTACCTCATCAGCCTGCATCAGCGGACAGCTGATCTCCCCATCTCGGTTCAGTGCTTTCATAAGGAATGCCGGCAAATGTTTTAAGAATCGCTTCAAAAATAATTCTTGCACCGTCCACCGGAACAGCCATTCCTATCTGCCTCCTCACAGACTCCTTGCTCCCGTAAAAAACGTAGTCATCTTTGAATGTCTGAAGGCGAGCTCTTTCCCTGTTGGTCAATGCTCTCGGTTCGCTCCAGTGATAAACGTGAGTACCGCCGCCGCCCGAGCCAGTAACTGTATAAGCTGGCTTGGTCGGATCAAGTCTCTTGTAAATCTGGCTGAGCCTGGTTCTGGCTACATGAAGCTGGAGTTCAGGAGGAATCTCAGCTGTCCACGCATTTTCCCCTGGCTTGATATGTTTCAGACGTTCCACAACCGTTCTTGACTGCTTGGTCTTCTCGTTATTCTTAGCATCTTTGGCTATCGGCGGAACCTCTATTGCCTCGCAGCAAGTTTTCATTTTGTAATTTTCAAAACTTGGGATTTTGAACTCAAGGTGCTGATCCTTACGAATGCCGACAATAATCATTCTATGACGAGCCTGCGGAATGCCGTATTGCTCAAAATAATACAAGTTCGGGAAAAGGTCATAACCGTAGTCTCCTGCGGCCCTCATATCGCTCTGTATTTTTTCGAAGGCTTTTCCGTCATTGGCGCTTTTGATCCCGCTTACATTCTCAAACAGAAACCAGAAAGGCTGATATTTGTTCAGTACCTTTACGCCATAGGAGTACAGAGGGCCGTATTGGCCATCAAACCCCTTCTGCTTGCCGACTAGAGAAAAATCATTGCACGGAGCACCGAAAGCAAGTGCATCAATGGGTCTGAGCCCGTCTATATCCAGCTTGTGAACATCCTTGCAGATAACTGATTCCTCATCGTCCGGGCAGATATTTTTCCTATATGTCTCGCACGTATTGGCATCGAAGTCATTTGCCCATTTGTGCCTTATTCCCCAGCCAGGCTTTCCTATATCTGCAGTTATTGCACCTTTTGCGATTCCTCCGGGGCCGCAGAATAATTCTCCGAGCTCAAATATCATTTTCCATTACCTCATATTCTCTTAAAGTATATCCCCATTTTCTGGAACGAAAAACAGGAAATATGCGTTAGAAGGTCACTATTTTTCCGCTCTGTTATCTCAATCACTCTGTAAGCTTCATCTGCTGCGCAGCATACCACCTCAAATAATTTTTTGATAGTTCAATCATCGCTGTCGAGACAGACTATGAGCATTTCCATCTGACGATGCACTGCTATTTCTGTCATGTTCTCTCGGGGCATCTCTCTCTTCTTGAGGCGGAAAACGCTGTCTGGCTCGACAAGGACAATATCCTCTCTGTTGACTGGCTGCCCGCTGATAAGGAGGTTGTCGAAAAGATCTGACGATACCCGGGAGATGGTCTGTCCCCAACTTTCCGTCAGATCATCTCCCTGCGCTATAATTACCAGCACAGGTACAGAATCTCACCAGCACCAGCCATCAATGCGCAAGGAGCCATACATGAAGCAGATGAACAGACAGCAGGGCTTTACCCTTATAGAGCTCATTGTGGTCATCGTCATCCTCGGCATCCTTGCCGTAACCGCGGCCCCGAAGTTCATGAACCTCACCTCAGACGCCAACGCCTCGGTCGTGAAAAGCCTGTCGGGCGCAGTGCGCACTGCCGCCATGCAAATCTACGCGAAGAGCAGGCTGAACCTGAACGGTTCGGCAGATGACTATCACATTTGCGCCGGTGATGAGTGCGTTGGCCAAAAATCCTACTACTCTTCTGGTGATTCAAAAGGGCGCCCCAGAGGATGGGTTCTGGTTACTGAAGACGGCTACCCTATATCCGATACCAACAATCAGTGCAAAAATGGCCGCAGGCTGGATGGCGGCGATGGTGACTGCATGAAGCTCTCGATAGCCGGAGCAGTTGATCTGGGCGCGAAATGGGACGAGATCCCCTCCATGACAAAAGACGATGCCAGCAACAAGTCCGACTGGATACTCCACTCAACCGCAGACGGCGGAATAATGTTCATCCCGAAGAGCGCTCCCGCAGAAGCAAGGAAACTCGACATCTATGACAATGCAAGAACGAGTGATGTCAGCAAGGGCTGCGGAGTCTACTACAAGACAGGAAACGGTGCCAATGAGACCATCTCTTATCACCTGCAAAAGACATCCGGATACTCCCAAACCCCGATCATCAGAACCTTCCTGAAAGGCTGCTGATCCTTCAGGACGCCGGCTGCATGCCGGCCTTTTCATTTCAAGGGTGCCAGCCTCCGGCACTGTCACATTACTCCACCCAGAAAACCCTGTTCTCACGGCGCGCGGGAGCTGCGGGAAGGGGCTTTGCGGGATAGCCGAGCACGCAGTGCCCTATGCCCTCGTAATCACCCTCTGCACCGAGCGACTTCAGGAGCTCCTTGTACTCATCGCTCTCGAACTCCTCCTTCGCGCGGTGGATCCAGCAGCTTGCAACGCCGAGCGACTGAGCGGCGACCATGAGGTTCCCCATCACGAGGCTTCCGTCATAGACCGCAGTCGGGCGTGTCTTGTCGGCAAG
>Ga0256404_1011119_pt1 | contig 12174 bp, 12 predicted proteins | sample RumenRJG_01DNA_FD_185990 | JGI IMG/M metagenome (GOLD analysis project Ga0256404, IMG submission 185990) | Bovine rumen microbial communities from Lethbridge, Alberta, Canada - RJG_01 | ecosystem: Host-associated > Mammals > Digestive system > Stomach > Rumen | place: Canada: Alberta | collected... | reverse complement strand
TGAAGCGGGCAAGCGTTTTGAAGCCCGAGCCGAGCGCGGCGGTATCGGTGAAGCAGCCGCCCGCAAGCGCCGTCAGAAACGCAACGAGGGGCGAAGCGAGCTCCGCGCGCGCCGAGCCGGAAAGTCCGCCGAGAAGCAGCGCGAGCGACGAAGCGCAGAATGCGTATGCCGCGCCAGAAGCGAATTGAATAAGGCTTGCTCCACGCGCGGGAATGAACGAAAGCGCCAATATCACGAGCCCGATCAGCATAAGAGCGATCAGACTTGAGAAGAAGCCCATGCCTCTGCCCCGCGAATAGGAGCATATACGCTCAAGGCAGTTTTTCTCGTCCCTCGAGCCCGAAAACGTGCCGATCATCAGAAGCACGAGCATCATCACGAACGCCGAAAAGCCCGAATAGCGCGCATAGAACGCGCCGAGAAGATCGGTTTCGGTCGATTTTTCGCTAGCTGCGCCCGAAAACACGGTCTGCCGAACGACTGCGGAGCCTTCGCGCTCGCGTTCGGAAGTATAGGCTTCGTTCAAAGCATGCTTTTCCTCTGCGGTGGGCGCTCTGCCCGTCAGCTTTTCAAAATAGGCTTCCGCGCGAAGCCTGCTGCCGAGTGTTACCGCCTCGCCCGCGATAAGCTCCCTTGCCGCCTGCGCGGAGGATGCGCCCCTTGCGGGAATGTAATTGAGCGCGGCACCGCCGCTCTTCAGTTTTTCTTCAAGACCGCTCAGGATAACGAGCATTCCCTCCGCCTCGCCCGAATCGAGAGCACGGCTTGCCGTCTCCGTTTGCTCAAGCTCGATCAGCTCCACGGCGGTGCCGTTCGCATTTTTTATCGATGAGATAAGCTCCGATGAAGCCTCGGTTTTATCGAGGTTTACATAGGCTATTCTGAGTGAAACGGGTATCTTGGCGTTAAGTGCGCGATGCGCTGTGAAAAACATAAGAAGCGAGCAAGAAAGCATCAGCAGCAGCGAGGCATACCCGCCCGCCATTGCCGGAAGCTTTTTTAAGGCGAGGAGAAACGATTTTAGGAGCGTTTTCATACCTTCCTCCTTCCTCGCTTTGACCTGCGGATGCCGCGAAGCGCGGCCTCGAGCACGATAAAAACGGCAAGGCAGGCCGCAGCGATGACGGCGAGCGGAATTACAGAAGCGGATATCTCCGATTTTTCAAGACCCGCTATCAGATATTTTGGAACGGTCAGAACCGATATGCGCTTTGCAAACAGCGGAAAGAGCTTCGCGGGATAGATAACGCCGCCGAAGAGCAGCTCCGCAGCGGTGAGGATGCCCCCGATAATAAGATAGCTTTCGGCGCTGCGCGTAAGCCGAGCCTGCATGAGCATCAATAGAAAGCAGGCGATGAATGCCGCAGCAAGCACGAACACGCCGCCATGCAAATCCGGCTTCAGAATGAAATAGAGCGGCAAGATGCCTATGGCGCAAAATACGGCCGCTGTTATGAATTTGGAAAGGATAAGCTGAAAAAGGCTGCCGCCTGCCGAAACGAAGCGGTCGTAAAGGCCGAGCCTGCGCTCCTCGGGAAGCGTTTTCAGAACGCCGAGCGAAACGAAAAGCATCAGCATGGATGCGGCGCAGGCGAAGAACGGATTTTTGACGCTCGCGCTCAGCTCTGCGCGGATATCGGGATTTTTGAAAACGTTCAGCCTGCCGAGTGCGTTGTCGAGAATGGTCTCAGCCGAATTCTCGCAAAAACGCTCGAAATCCGCACGGTCGAATTCTCCGCCCGCTTTAACGGAGTATGCGGCATACCATGCGGCGCGCTCGCTCTTGAGTATGCCCGAAACGGACGAAGCCATGGACGAAGCCAACGCGCTTTCAAGCGGCATATCTCCATTGAGAACGATGCGCACGGGTTCCTCTTCGCCAGTGTAGGCATCGTAGAAGAAGTCGAGAGGCAGTATCATCACAACGGCGCAGTCCTTAAAAAGCGGCGCAGAGAAAAGGCCGCTTTCGGCAATGAGCTCGCCGTTTTCGTTCAAGAGTGATTGTTCGTTTTCACTAATGCTTTTTTCGGTGTAGTGCCGAACCTTTGAAATCAGCTCAACGCTGCGAAGCTGACCTACGAGCGTGCGCGACATCAGCGTGTCGTCGCGGTCGTATACGGCAATCTCAAACGGCTGAATGCTCGTATCCGCGCTCTGGGCATCGTTCAGCCCGAGCATCAGCGCGGCGGCAACAAGCACGGGCAGAATGAGGCTGAGTATCCCGCTTGCAGTCAAAAAAAGGCGGATATCCTTATAAATGCAGGCACGAATGCTTCTCATTCTATCCTGCCCTTTCTCAGCTCCACGGTGCGCGTGCAGAGCCTGTTTATCTCATCCTTATGATGCGAAACAAGCAGCACGGCACAGCCCTTTTCGGCAAGAGCCTTTATAGCATCGAGCATAAGCTCAACCGAAGCGGCATCGGCGCCGACGGTTGGCTCATCGAGCAGAAGCAGCTTCACGCCGCCGATGAGCGCACAGGCAAGATTGAGCCTGCGCTTCATGCCGCCCGAATACGTTGAAACCGGCTTATCCGCCTTATCACTCAGATTCACAAGCTCAAGAAGATAGCGCACCCTGATCCTGCGGCGCTTAAAATAAACACCCGCCGCCGCAGCCCAGTAATTGAGGTTTCTTCGACCGGTCAGGCTCTCATAGAGCGCAAGCTCCTGCGGAACGTAGCCTATCTCGTCCTTGCCGATATTCTCGAAGCAAACGCTGCCACCGTCGGGCTTTTCGGCGCCCGCTAAAATGCGAAGAAGCGTGCTCTTGCCCGCTCCGTTTGCGCCCACTATGCCCACTATCTCCCCACCCGTGACGGATAGGGAAAGCGGCCCCAAAACCTGTTCGGGGCCGTAGTGTTTTTCGATATTTTCGATCGTTATTCTTGCACGATCCATATTATCCATCGTTTAAGTTTGCTGTTGAAGCCCATCAGAACATAAGCGCAAGCATCAGCTTCATCATAACGCCCGAAAGGTTTTCGCCCATCTCCTCAACAATTCCGTTGAGCTGTTCCTCGCTCTCGATGCGAACGACCTCAGCGCTCGGCCTCGACACGGTCGAATCCTTATCGGTGGTATGAAGATTGAAAGCAAGCTTATCGGGTGCATCCTCGCCGATGATCTCACCAAGTCCGTTTATCGTGACACGGTGATCGGTGCCGCCGTTTTCGGTTTCAACTACCTCAACGGATATGTTCAGCTTGCCCGAACCGCCCGAAGTTTCCGAAAGCTCAATATTGTACTTGCCGCGCGGGAAGCCCAGAGCGGATTTCGAGCTTGAATCGCAGCCCTCGATCGTGATCTCTGCGCCTCCTTTGTTGTCGCCGCCGGTCCTCAGGTTTATCTTGCCACCGAGAACGTTGCCGTCCTTCTTGAGATCGCTCTTGACCTCGAACGCGTTATCACCATCACGGGCGGAAAGATAGATATTTTCGCCGTAATGCTCAAAATAGACTGAGCCATCATTATATCCATCATTATATCCAACGTGCTGCAGGATCACGTCGTTGTCATGAGTCACCACGCGCCAAATGAAATTCGAATCGTCTATGGACTTCACAAGTGCATCGCGATCCTTATTCAGCGAGTCCGCAAGCTTCTCGAAAACGGGGATAAGGCCGTTGTCGCCGAGCTTTATATCGCAGTTTGAGCAAAGTGCGGAGAGCATGAAATTCATGCCGCTCTCGCCGAGATACTTTTCCATAAGGGTGAGGATATGGTCGGAAAGCGCCTTGTCGGTCTTGATGCGCTCTGCCATCTCAAGGAGCATGGAGGCAAGGCGCTCTGCGTTCGGAGCGTAGGTTATAGTGCGGCAGCCGCTGACTGTCACATCAAGATTATTGAGCTTGCAGTCCCTGTCCTTCTGCTCGAAATCCGCAACGGCAAAGCCCTTGTAGAATATCTCCTCATAGTCCTTTTTAAGCGCTTCATAGCTCTTTTTGAGATCCGCAACTCTATCGAATTTAACCTCAACCTGCTCGGGAAGATCGGCATCGACGAGGTCGGAGTCGCCGCTCATCAGCTTGGTGAAGAATTCACTCGAGAGCTCATAGCATTTCTCGGAAAGCTCCGGAATATAAACCGAAAGACCTTTATCTGTGGTTTCGATGGTTGCGGAGATGATCGAAGAGCCGTTGTAGCGAAGCTGAACGCCGGTCAGAGCATCGTTTTGCTTGCTGTCGATCTGGAAAAACAGGCTGAGCTTGGAGAGTTTTTCCGATAAATCGATATCGCCCAAGCCGAGCTCCTCAAGGCCGAGCGAGCCGATATCGATGCCGCTCAGATCGAATGAGAGCTCCGCATCGGTGGAAACCTCCTGAATGCTCGGCTTGTATTCGCCGCACATTAGGCTTTCGACCGTTAGATTCTCTTTGGCAAGAAGCTTGTTTTCAACGAAGTTTTCCTGTGCATCGAAGAAGCGGTGCATGGGATCGCCCTTCGCCTTCTTGGGGAAGATCAGGATGGCGGCGACCGCGGCCAAGGCGACAAGCGCGCCGATTATGCCGAGAATGAGCCCCGTTTTTTTCTTCTTCGCGGGAACCTGCTCGGCGGCAGTTGCAGTTTCCTCAACGACCGAGGTGGGCAGACCGCAGGTCTGGCAGAACTTCTCGGTATCCGGGCAAAGCTTATTGCAATTGCTGCATTTTCTCATTGTTTTTCCTCCTTTGTGGTGCTGTATGATACTGTAGCATACCCTTGATTGTATTCTATTGCATTATCCGCACTTTGTCAACTTGTTTTTTGCGAATATGTTGGCAAAACGCGGTACATTCGTTCAGCCTTTTGATGTGCGAATTGCGGCAGAGTTTCGGCCGTTACTCCACTCGAATGCGCCGCCAAGCATCCGTCAGCCTTTCAAGGCTCCACGCGGCGTTCGCGGGGCTTGTTGAAGGGAGCAGGACAGCCTTGATGCCGACGGTAGGCTCGATATGCTTTATATAGAGCTTCTCGGCCGTTTTGCCGTTCACAAAGATGCGCTTAATATTCGCTTTTTCGAGTATCGGACTGATATCGTTCGCCTCAAGGCATTTGATGCTCGCATCCGATGATCCGATTATCTCGCAGCTTCGTATCACATCCCAAACGGCGATGCGATGACGAAGAAGAAAGGCGCGGCGCTGCTCCGTGGTTTCGGGAAAGGCATCCTCAAGCACCGCAGAGATCACGCGGTAAAACCTGTTTTGCGGATGGGCATAGAAGAATTCCGCCTCCCTTGATTTAACAGAGGGAAAGCTGCCAAGGATCAGTATTCTTGAATTTTCGTCATATACAGGCGGTATCGTATGAACTGTCACCTCTTCACCTCCCGAACGCATACGCAGTATCGTTATCATTATTATATTGTAAAAGCGCGGCATTTTCAACGATAGACAAAAGGTGTTTTTCCGCTCTCAGCCTTTTTCCTTCCATTTGCCAATATATTTCCGCTATCGAATGTTAAGCGCTTGACATTCCTCGAGCACGGGAATAAAATATTAGGCGCTTAATAATCAAACGATTAACTTTTCGTATCGGGAAAGGCGGTGCTTTTTTTGAAAAAGAAATACCCCATCGGAAGGCAGCTTCACAGGCTCGATCTTCTGATGCTGCTGCATCTGCGCTCGCACGGCGAGGACTATATCCCACCTGCGCAGATGAGGATGCTTGAATTCATCGAGAGCAATCGCGGCTGCACTCAGGCTGAGGTGGCCGAGGCGATGCAGGTCTCCCCCGCTTCCGTTGCTCAGAGCATAAAGCGGATGGAGGCTTCGGGCTTCGTTAAAAGGGAAGTCTGCAAGGGCAATCTTCGGGCAAACAGCCTGCGGGTGACCGCCGAGGGCAGCGCCGCCGCAAGAAACTGCCGCGTGGTATTCGACGGGCTTGAAGCAAGGATGTTTCAGGGCTTTTCAGAGGAAGAAAAGCAGCTCACAAACGAGCTTATAACGCGGCTTATAGTTAATCTTGAGCCTGATGAAGTTGGCTCGATGAACAATGCTGAGCTTTCGCAGCTTGTGAACGCGGAATCCGATAAGAAAAATAAGTAATCAAGAAATGGCAGTAAACAAGGAGTTATAAATGCTTAGAAAGTTTTTCCCCGCCGTGCGGGGCTACGGCCGGCAATCGCTCGGCGCGTCGTTCATGATAATACTCGAGGGCGTGCTTGAGATAATGATCCCCTTCTATATGACCAAGCTCATAAACGAGGGCATCGACGTTGCCGTTCCGAACATCAACATAATCATCAAATACGGTGCGCTGATGCTGCTTATGGCGGTTTTCGCGCTGATCACCGGCGCGCTCTGCGCCCGCCTCGCCGCAATAGCAGGCACGGGCTTTGCGATGAATCTTCGCAATATGCTCTTCACGAAGGTGCAGGATTTTTCCTTCGCAAACGTGGATAAATTCTCCTCTGCGAGCATCGTTACCAGGCTCACCACGGACGTTACGAACATTCAAAACCTTTACACGATGCTGATAAGGATGACCGTTCGCAACTTCATTATAATGATAACCGCGTTCGTATTCGCCATTGCGGTGAACGCGCGGCTCGCGCTCGTTTTCGCGGTCACCATCCCCCTGCTCGCCATCGTTATGTTCTCGATCGTTTTGATCGCGCATCCCTTCTTTGAAAGGATGCTCAAAAAGCTCGATCTGATGAACGCAAGGGTTCAGGAAAACCTTATCGCCATCCGCGTGGTCAAGGCTTTCGTAAAGGGCGAGGACGAGAAGGTCAGCTTCAACGAATCCGCGCTCGCGCTCAAAAAGGCGCAGGTCGCCGCCGAGCGCATCGTTATTTGGAACAATCCGATCTCGCAGTTCATCTTCTACGCCGCGATGGTCGCCGTGTGCTACTTCGGCGGTCAGCTCATCGTGAGCGACAGGATGAAGGTCGGCGATCTCTCTGGCTTCCTTGCGTATATCGGTCAGATCCTCGCAAGCGTTATGATGCTTTCGATGGTGTTCGTCAGCTTCATCATCACGAGGGCCTCCCAGAAGCGCATCGCCGAGGTGCTCGATGAGAAGATCGACATCAACGACGACGAGGCCGACCCCGCTCTTGAGGTCGCGGACGGCAGCGTGGAGTTTGAAAACGTCAACTTCTCCTATTCAAAGAATCCCGATAATCTCACGCTCTCGGGCGTCAACTTTTCGGTCCGCTCGGGCGAGACCGTCGGCATAATCGGCGGCACGGGCTCCGCAAAGACCACGCTCGTTCAGCTCATCCCGCGCCTTTACGAGGTGCTCGAGGGAAGCGTTCGAGTGGGCGGGCGCGACGTTCGCGAATATAAGCTTCACACCCTGCGCGATCAGGTGGCGATGGTGCTTCAAACGAACCTTCTTTTTAGCGGCACCATTGAGGAAAACCTGCGCTGGGGCAACGAGAACGCCTCTCAGGAGCAGATCGAGGCCGCCTGCCGCGCCGCCTGCGCGCACGACTTCATAATGAGCTTCCCAAACGGCTATCAGACCGATCTCGGACAGGGCGGCGTAAACGTTTCAGGCGGCCAGAAGCAGCGCCTCTGCATCGCGAGGGCGCTTCTCAAGAGTCCCAAGGTGGTCATACTCGACGACTCCACGAGCGCCTGCGACACCGCGACCGATGCTTCGATAAGAAAAGCGCTTCGCACCGAGCTGAAAGGAACCACAACCTTCATCATCGCGCAGCGCATCGCATCCGTTATGGATGCAGACCGCGTGATGGTGCTCGACGACGGCAGGCTTGTGGCCTTCGATACACCCGAGAGGCTGCTTGAGACCAACGATATCTATAGAGAAGTCTATGAATCCCAGATGAAAGGAGGCGAAGAGGAATGAGCGGCAATCCCAAAGCTCCCAAGGCATCCGAAACCGTGGCACGCGGCCCGGGAATGCGCGGCGGCCCCAAATTCGCCAAGCCAAAGAACACTAAGGGCACTTTTCTGCGCCTTCTCAAGTATTTTAAGCCGTATTTGCTTACGCTGATAATCGTCACTATCTGCATCATCGCCGCCGCCGAGGCAAACGTCTATGGCACGGCGCAGCTCAAGCCGATAATCGACGATCACCTTACCCCGATGGTCAAAAACGGCGCGACCGCCGAGGCGTGGAGCCGCTTCGTGACCGCCATCATCAAGATGGGCGTGGTTTACGCGCTTGGCGCGGTTTGCATCTACATCCATTCAAGGCTGATGCTCAAGGTGTCCACCGGCATACTCTACGACATCCGCACCGAGATGTTTGCAAAGATGCAGAAGCTGCCTATCAAGTATTTCGACAGCCATACGCACGGCGAGATAATGAGCCGCTACACCAACGACACCGACAGCATGCGCGAGATGCTCGGGCAGAGCGTTCCGAACCTTATAAACAGCTTTTTCCGCGTTACAAGCGTTTTCGTGATGATGGTCGACCTCTCCCCGGCGCTTACCGTTATCACGATCATTATGCTCGTTTTAATGATATTCGTTGTGAAAACGCTTGGCAAGCGCAGCGGAGCTTTCTATAAGAAGCGTCAGGCGGCACTCGGCGTTGCAAACGGCTATATCGAGGAGATGACCGAGGGGCAGAAGGTCGTTAAAGTATTCTGCCGCGAGAAAAAGACAAATACTCGCTTTGCGGAGCTGAATGATAATCTTCGCAAGACAGAGGCCGGAGCGAACACCTGGGCAAGCATACTAATGCCGATCATGGGAAATCTGAGCTACATCCAGTACGCAATAACGGCCGTTATCGGCGCGCTGATGGTGGTTGCCGCGATCAAGGGCAACGCCCATGCGCTTATCGCCTTGAGCGTGGGCGAGCTCATCACCTTCCTTCAGTACACCCGCAACTTTGCCCAGCCCATAACCATGATGAGCCAGCAGTTCAACTCCATCCTTGCGGCGCTTGCGGGAGCGGAGCGAATCTTCGCGCTTATAGACGAACAGCCCGAGGAGGACGAAGGCATGATTCGCCTTGTGAACGCGAGGATTGGTGAAAACGGCGAGCTGATCGAATGCGCCGAGCGCACCGACTGCTGGGCATGGAAAACTCCCGAGGGCGAGCTTACGAGGGTTCGTGGACACGTTATCTTCAATGACGTTACCTTCAGCTATGACGGCGAAAAGATCGTGCTTGACGATATAAGCCTGTATGCAAAGCCGGGTCAGAAGATCGCCTTTGTAGGCTCAACGGGCGCGGGCAAGACCACGATCACCAATCTTATCAACCGCTTCTACGATATTCAGGAGGGCGAGATCACCTACGACGGCTTCAATATTCGCGAGATAGCGAAGGACGATCTGAGGCGAAGCCTTGCGATGGTGCTTCAGGACACGCATCTTTTCACGGGAACCGTGCGCGAGAACATCCGCTTCGGCAAGAAGGATGCAACGGACGAGGAAGTTGTGAACGCGGCGAAGCTTGCAAACGCGCATTCATTCATCATGCACCTTCCCGAAGGATACGACACCATGATCGTGGATGACGGCGAGAACCTTTCGCAGGGTCAGCGCCAGCTTCTTGCGATCGCGCGCGCGGCAGTTGCCGACCCGCCGGTGCTGATACTCGACGAGGCGACCAGCTCCATAGATACGCGCACCGAAGCGCATATCGAGCGCGGCATGGATGAGCTTATGCGCGGGCGCACCGTGTTCGTTATCGCCCACCGCCTCTCCACCGTTCGCAATTCAAACGCTATCATGGTGCTTGAGCACGGCAAGATAATCGAGCGCGGCGACCATAAGGAGCTTATCGCGCAGAAGGGCAGATACTACAAGCTCTATACGGGCGCGTTTGAGCTGAGCTGATGCAAGCAATTCATAATGTATAATTCATAATGCATAATTTTTGTTGCGAAAGCGGTTCGGGAAGCGGACCGCTTTTGCATTTTCAGAAGTATTGCCACAAGTCGCTCGGAAAATATATCCAAGTAAACTTGGCAAAAGGTGTTGACAAGTTTACTTGGCATGCGTATAATGTTGACAATAAAACTTGGCAGCGCTGTTCGGTTTAACAATGACCCGAAAGGAGATAATTTCACAATGAAAAAGGATGAGATTCTTGAAAAAGCGAGAAAGAGCAACACCGATGCGCAGGGCGAGGACGAGCGTTCGCTTGCCGTTATCGACAAGGCGGGCTATTATGCGAGCTACGCAGGTGCGTTCCTTTGCCTTGTGTATCTGATAGCGGATCGCATAAGGCACAAAAGCTACACCTTTCCCCTGCCCGGTTCTGTATTTTTCACGATTTTCGGTGCTATGTTTCTCTATCGCGGCATTAAGCTCAAAAGAGTGCATGAGATCGTTGCGGGCGGAGTTTTTGCCGCGATCACCGCAGCGCTTGCCGCGGTACATTTCTTCGATCTGTTGAAATAATAAGTGTTCAAGCAGTATTGGGAGGAACCCTAAATGAATAAAAACGAACTTCTCAGAAAGGCAAAGGAGGAAAACAAGAAAAAGGGCGCAGACGAGCGGCAGCTTCAGCTTGCGAGCAAGTCATCAGCCATCGCATTCACCATTGGGCTCTTGCTTTGCTTAGCCGTTGGCTATGTATCCACTCTTTTCGAGGGAGTCGATCTGCTCGTCAGTACATCCTGTTGGGTGATTTGGAGCGGTATGCAGGCCGCAAACTTTCTCCTCAGAGGTGTGCTCCTCCGCGAAAAGCCCTTTATGTTGGCTGGTGCTGCAATGTCCTTCTTCTTTGCGTGTTTCGTTTGGAGCTTTGTGAAGCAGCTTATGGTAAGGTAACGTCATGGCACGAAAAGAACAAAAGAGCGAGGATAGAAACCATGAATAAAGAAGAGATACTTGAAAAAGCAAGATTGGAAGGAATTCTTTCCGATGAGCGCAGCCGCTCTACAGCCGATAAAGCAGGCAGCTTCGGTGCCATAATAGGCTGCCTGCTCTGCACTATACTCTATTTCGCGCTGAAAGCAAAGGGCGTTCACCCGGCCGCGCTCAGCGCAATTTGGCTGATAGCTACGGGAATGAGGTGCGCCGAAGAGATCTATAAGTCTATTCAACTGAAAAAGAAACGCTATAAGATAGCTATTGCGCTCAGAGCGCTGGTGTTTCTTCTTGTGTTGCTGCTCTTTTTAGGCAATTATTTTGAATGGAAATAATGAGGTGAAAAATGGGCATCGAAACCCTTGTTCTAAAAAACAACCTCAAACAGGCGCGTCAGGAGGCAAGCCTTTCGCAAGCCGAGCTTGCCGAGATGGTCGGCGTTTCAAGAAACACGATAAGCTCCATTGAAACGGGACAATTCAACCCGACTGCAAAGCTGGCTCTCATTCTCTGCATCGCGCTCGATAAAAAATTTGAAGAATTGTTTTATTTTGATGACTGAGCTCGGAGCCTCCGAGCATAACTCGTTATTATTTGTTCTGCGCCGCAATATATGGCTCAAATCATTGACAATCGGACTATAATATTGTAGAATACCGCTGTTGTCGGCATCGATACGTCCGATTGCAACAATCAAAGAAATAAGGAGTTATTAGAATGAGATCCTATTTAAAACCCGTCATCGCAATTATGCTTGCAGCAGCTTTGCTGCTTTCCTTTGCCGCCTGCAATAAAGGCGAAAGCAAGCATAACGAAGGCGGTAACAATAGCAGCAGCCCTACCACAGCACCCGCCAAAACCAACGCTCCTGCATCAACGCTCAGCCCCAACGTTGCGGTCGTTACCTTCACGGTTGACGCCACCGCCGCCTATTCGAGCGGCAAGCTCTCCGCAGACGTTATGAGCAAGCTTTCGAACAACGGTCTTCTTATTAAGAAAGCGGGCGTAACATTCCCCAAGGACTCCCCCGTTTCCGCCCCCTTCGATGTTTTCAACAGCGTTTACGGCGTTGAAGCAAAGCTCGTTTCCGAGAGCGAGGTTACCTTCCAGGGCATTGCAAACGGCGACTGCGGCGAAAGCAGCCGCTGGGTCCTCAAGATCAACGGCAGCGAAGTAACGGGATCGTATGATAAAACTACCGTAAGCAACGGTGATGAAGTTATCTGGCTCTACGTTATCGGTTAAGCTCGAAAAACAACTCAAAAGGAGCCCCTCTTATCGGGAGGCTCCTTTTTAGCGCCCTGCGCTCAGTTGCAGCCGCAGCCGCAGTTATTGTTGTTGTTTTCGCAGCCGCCCCAGCCGTTATCACAGCCGCATCCGATGCCGCCGTTGCCGAAGAGCAGGATGAGGATGATGAGCCACCATGCGTTGTTGTTATCACCGCA
>Ga0256404_1011116_pt1 | contig 12180 bp, 11 predicted proteins | sample RumenRJG_01DNA_FD_185990 | JGI IMG/M metagenome (GOLD analysis project Ga0256404, IMG submission 185990) | Bovine rumen microbial communities from Lethbridge, Alberta, Canada - RJG_01 | ecosystem: Host-associated > Mammals > Digestive system > Stomach > Rumen | place: Canada: Alberta | collected... | reverse complement strand
GTGAAACTGAAGGACATCAGTGCCTGGTCAACCGAGCACCTGCCCAAGAATTGGGTTACAGAACGGACCAAGACGCTCAGAAAAGTGAGCTAAAATTGGCACAACGAATTGGACACCCTAATTATTATATGGACCTGTTTAGAGCTCTCAAGCAAGTTGAGATAGACCATCCAGGATTCTGGGAATCACGTATGAATCTTGACTGCTTTACAGATTCACATATTCTGTAGTACTATTTAAAATGCCCGTTTCTGATTTCTTAGGATTAGAAACGGGGATTTCCATATTTATTGCTTTCTGTGTGACTTCAGAAAGTCAGGATAATCTAATAGAAAATGATAATAATTCTCTACGCTTTCGTTGTAAAATTCTTCATCATTCATTATCTTGGAAAGATGATATGAATCTATTGCTATCTTATTCTTTTCAGAATCATAATAGATGTCACGATATTTGTCTCCTAAATATTCAAAATTATATCCATGAGTCCACTTTAAAAAGTGGCAATTTTAAATTCTATATGTGGCCGTGACCGGTTTTTCGGACCGGTTCGGCAAGTTTCTCAAAAGTCCAGTTGAAGTCTGGAAGATGTCGGTAATGCGACTCTCAAAGGCCTCTCCGGCTCACTCTATGGCCTCTCTGAGGCCCGAACTCGCTCTTTGACTTGATTTATGCCATTTGGGTAGCAATTTTGGCGTCAAACAGGAATAGTCTGCGCACATTAATCCATGCACAGCGGGCTAGTGCCTGCAGCATATGCTTGAATTTGCCCCTGTACCTCGTTTTGTTGTTCCGCGTGTGAAAGCAGTATTGAAAGATGGTCGCCTCGACGTTGTTCCGTTTCTTCCGTTCTTCGAATGGGATGGATTCAATCTCTCGCCTGACCCTGGACTTATCTATCTGCTCACTCGTGAAGTATCGCCAGCTTTGCTTGTCTTCCCTGTTGGTCACCTTGATTTTCCATTGGCCCTCCTTCACTGGTATTGCAGTAGTTACTTCGCCAGTTTGTTTGTCTGTGACTTCAAGGTTGTTATCATCCGTCAGTTCCAGATCAAACCGGCTTGGCTTGCCTTGTATGCCGTTGGCTACAAAGTCCAGGTTATTGTCCTCTGCAAACTGTCTGTTGTCCGGGCTTTGGTAGGCACCATCGGCATGAAGGTGCTCGACCTTGTTCCCTGTGACTTCCTGGCTTCCTTTCACACCAGGCTCAACATAAGTGTTGTCGGCAGTGGAAGCGGTTTCGACATCAACATGGGTTATGAGGTTCGGCTTGTCCGGCTCGTCAGTAGTCTCTGTGATATTGACACTGTAGCCCTTGACCTTCTGACCATGCTTGCCCCGGTAGTTGGCATCGGGATCGTTGGGGTTCTGAACGCTCTTGGCACTGATGAGCCTCTTCTCACGGACGGTAACTTCTCCTTTGTCTGACTTGTCGTACTGCTCGTGGAAGACGCGCCGGAGAAGGGCTTTCTCGTTTTCATTGCAATGAGTAAGGATGTGGTCTATCACGATACCCAGCGTGAGCAGACGCTTGCCCATAGTCTCTGTATCCGTGCGGTACACAGTCTTCGCAGCGTCTTCTTCGAAGAACTCCAGAGCCTGTTGGCGGACCATTTGGTTTTCAATTTCCTCCAGCTCCTCACGTGTGACTGATTTGACGAGGGTCTCGTGAATAATCTCATAGCGAGAGTACCATGCAATGTTGCTTGAGATGAGTTTGCTGTCCATTCGGATGCTCTTGCCGGATATGCGGTATTCCTTCACCTGCTCCTTGGTGATCTGCTTGAAGCATTTTTCGAAGAGGTCCTCCTGATGCTCGTCGTTGTACTTGGCCAGTGCACGGTAGAAACCATAGTAGGTATCAATGGACGGACACTGATCATTAAGATTGAACAGTCCCAGGGCTGCACGGAAGAGAAGGTTGAAACGACACTGTTCGTAGAGATTCTCATCGCTGCATCCGCAACCTTCCTTGAGGATACGCATGGCAACGAGAACACGGATTGGTGCATTGGGACGACCATTGCGGTTGTCTGCATTACCTTCAGTATAGAGAGGTCTGAACGTATCCTCGTCAACCTTGGAAGTGACCTCACGGAAAAACTTGTTGTGCCATGCGTTAGGGTCTTCATACAGGCCTTTCTCGCGGCTGCACATCAAATTTGACTGCGAGCTGAATATATCGAGCTGCTTGTGGATTTGGCTTTTCTTGAACATCTGAACAGTGTAACTATGTCATTATTTACTCTTCAAATTTACAAAAAAATACCCAGATGGCAAAATTTTCAAAGATCGATTATACGTGAAATTATAAATTTAATCAAATAGTCTCAGTCCAGACTTTTTAAAGTGGACTCATCCATGATTGTTAAGAAAACCGAGAGAATAATTTCTGCCATCAGTATGATGTCCATTGTCACTAGATCCACAACATATGAAAATATCAGCATCTATGTTTTTAATTTGCTTTTCTAAATAGATGCCTTCATTTGCCATTGCCTTTTTTTAAAATTTCAGGTGGACAACTTGCCCCTCCTCCTTCTTTCTTGCAATTGATTTGAGCAAAAGGAAAATCATCAACAAACCTAAGAACTTTCTCATCATTATCTCGCGATCTTAGTTCACTAAAATCAACCATCTTTAAATTATTTGTATTTCCAAGACCGTAAAGTATCCATGCTATTCTTTTATTGAGAGATTCCCTTCTTAGAACATAATCATCTTTTTCATATTTTGGATTTCTGAAAGTATTTTCCCTACTATCCCATGCACCTCCACCATTAGTGTTCTGATCTTTTGTCAAGAAAAGAATTCTTATTGGAACTTTAGCCCATTTTTCATTTTCAACTGTTCCGTCTTTACTTTCTTCTCTTAGTATATTTGAAGAACACTCTTCTCTATAAAATTCTCCCTTGAAGATAATTCCATCCCAAGAGAAATTTGGACATTCACCATTTTCATCTTCGTACGGCTTTTGCCATTGTTCAAGAATCTGCTGATTCTCTTTCATAAAATCTTTAAATTCCATAGTACTTAATTTTTCTATTGTTGTATTATCATGATTGTATTAATCCGTTCTTTTAGGGAAATAATTTCACGTTTTAGTTGCCGTGCTTTAGTGTTCATTTCCACTTGTCGGTTGAACTGTCGTTCCTTCCTTATCTTCTTTTGCAATGCCTCTGCTGTCCTTACTTTTTGTGCTATCTGCGCTTCAAGTGTGATAATGGTACGAGTGTTCTCTGATGTTGATGTGCCAAAGCCGGAGATTTGACCTGCAAAGTTTTCCCAAACATCATCTAGTGTTCTGCCTGTTATTGGAAGTTGCAGCTTATCGGCAGTTAACCACTCGGTCTTGAACGTCTTTATGATTTTGAAAGGATGTGACTCATCATTGCTTGGGTCTTTATAGTAAGCAACAGCCGGTATTTATCCTCAAAACATTGGATAAAGACGATGTAGCGAGGCATTGTAGAGTCGATGAACGTAAAAACGTTGTCATCAACGTCCATGTCTTTGAGTGTAGCAGAGAAGAAGTCAATCTCTACAATACGTTTTCCAGTTGCCACGTTGACAGTTCCAGCTCCAAGTTTGTACAGCCATGTCAATGAAGCGATGTCGTCAGTGAAGTGCTGGCGCATCTTTGTGCTCATGTCAAGATGGTCGTAGAATACCTTCTTTGGCAAGGCTCGATTGACAATGACCGATGGAGGATAATGCAGTAGGTTCTCCATATCAACGAATGATTAAGAACGTTATCAACTCAAAGTCGTCAAGCCCTTTGATGTCGCCTTGCAGAGCAGAAGTAGGACCAGGTTCAAAGAGACTATCGATGTCGCTTTCCTGCTTGACAGAGATAATGCTGTCAATGGCTTGTTGCAGCAGGTCGCTGTACTTGTGCATGTCGCGTCCGTCGCGTGTCTCCTTGTTCACCTCTCGGCATAAGTCCATGTCGGGCTTAGTCTTGCCCTTGCAGAGATGGCGCATGGTGTCAAGCAGCGCCTTCGGCTGCAGATGGTCGGTGACGACAAAGCCGTCATTGCCGAGATAGACCATGTAGAACGGATGCAGCAGATTCTTGTGGTCGATGTTCACGGCATTGTTGCGGTTCTTCAAGATGAAGATAACGCCCGGCTTGGCAAGGTCGGTATGCGCTACGACAGCATCCATGCCGTAGGGCGCATGCTCCACGTCAGGATTATCCTTGATGTATGCAAGCAGGTCCATGCGAAACTCATTGAGTCCCAAATCCATGATGTTGATGCCGCTGTCCATGTCTTCAATATCAACAACCTGTTCTTGTAGCCGTTTGAGTTGGTTGCGACGATACTCCAAGTCACCCTCTTCCTTGGCAGACAACGGGTTGTCGTCACCCGTAGAGGTCAGCACGGTGGCTTTCATGCGGCTTTCCACACGTCCCTTGAGCTTGATATATTCGTCGAGCTCCATGTCCGGCCAGTAGTTTACGAGCTGGATAACGTCGTTCTTTGAGCCAATACGGTCGATACGTCCGAAACGCTGGATGATGCGCACCGGATTCCAATGAATGTCGTAGTTGATGAGATAGTCACAGTCCTGCAAGTTCTGACCTTCGGAGATGCAGTCTGTGGCTATCAGCACGTCAATATTCTCTTTGGCATTTGGGAACAATGCGTCTCTATCCTTTGACCTTGGAGAGAAGAACGTGAGGATGTTGTTGAAGCTGAGCGGGAACCGAGGTATCGTACACTTACCATCGGTCGTGCCGGTGATAAGCGCTACATTCATGCCCGTCTCTTGCTTGATTCGGGTGGCAAGTTGCTCATAGAGATAATCAGCAGTGTCGGCAAAGGCGGTGAAGATAAGGACTTTCCTGTTGCCCTCGTTGATAGGAAGAACGAACTTATCCTTCAAGTCGTTGACCAACATTTGGAGTTTACTGTCGTGCTGGGGCGTGATAGGCTCCAACTGCGCGAGCATCTCGTCGAAGATGGCAAGGTCACGCTTCATGTCATTGCGCCAGCGCACATAGTCCATGTCGCGGAGGTTGATCTTATTCTTACGTCCTACAAACGGATCAGCATCAGTACCGTCGCCCTCGGCGTTGAGAGGGTCAGGGAGTTCGATGGTTTCTGCTGCCATCGTCCCTTCGGTCAGAAAGCTGTCGCCTTGGCCGTAGGATGACTCATACTTGTCAATGGCCTTAATAGTGGTCTCTATCAGTTCTTTGATACGTCCGAGCGTCAGCCGGAAGGAGTTGACAGAACTCTCCAGACGCTTGAGCAGGTTGATAGCCATGAGCTTGCGCATACCTTTCTCACGACCGTCAATGGAAATGCCCGAGCCCTCCAAGCGTATCTCATACCGCTCCTTCATGCTGTCGTAGATGTAAAGCGACGGCGTGTAGATGGAGAGGTTGAGCATGTCGAGGGTATTGGCAATCTGCTTGAAGGTGATGGCATCGGATAGGTCGGTCAACGGTGGCCGTCGGGAGATGGGCGGCAACCGGTGTGGGAACTTGCCAATGTCCTTTGTGTCGTAATACTTGATGATATGTTGTCGGCTACGGGCGATGGTCACCGCGTCAAGCACGGTGAAGAAGTCGAAACTGAGACTCTTCAGAAGCTGCTGTGTGGTGCGCTGTTCCGGTGGCAGCTTCGTCCACGCATTGTAGGCAGCCTGGGCCTGACGGAAAATGTCGTCGATGCTGCTGTGGGTGTCGAGCAGTTCGTCGATGCGGTCGGAATGGCCTTCGTAAGCTAACTGCAACTGGTTCTTGAGGTCATTGAAGCGGTTGTTGACAGGCGTTGCCGACAGCATCAGCACTTTGGTCTGTACACCAGCACGGATGACACGGTTCATAAGGCGAACATAACGGTTCTCCTTGTGGTCGTCGTCATCATCGTCTTCAAAGCCTTCGTCTATATCGCCACCATTACGGAAGCTGTGGCTTTCGTCTATAACCACCAAGTCATAGTTGCCCCAGTTTACACGACTGAGGTCAATACCGTTGCTTTCACCGTGGTCACGGGTGAGGTCGGTGTGGAAGAGTATATCATAGCGGAGGCGGTCGGCAGCTATAGGATTGTTCTTATAGTTGGTGCGGAACGTCATCCAGTTGTCGTTCAACTTCTTCGGGCAAAGGACAAGTACGCTCTTGTTCCTGTTCTCATAGTACTTGATAACGGCAAGAGCCGTGAAAGTCTTACCGAGACCCACTGAGTCGGCAAGGATGCAGCCGTTGTACTTCTCCAACTTGTTGATGATGGCAAGGGCGGCATCACGCTGGAAGTTATAGAGCTTGTTCCAAATGACACTGTTCTTAAAGCCCGTGCGCTCATTAGGCAACACATCCTCGGAGATGTCTTCCAAGAACTCGTTGAAGATATTGTACAACGTGATGAAGTAGATGTATTCCGGCGCATTCTCGTTATAAACGGTATCGACATAGTCGAGGACACGCTGTGTGACATCGGAGAAATGCTCGTCGTCTCGCCACTGCTGGTTGAATATCTGCAGGTAGGTCTCGGCCATCGGCGATGGGAGCACATTGATCATCGTGTAGATATTGTCGCCTCGCTCACAGCCTAATTGTGTCGTGGTGAAGTCATCAAAGGGCAGGTAGGTGTGTCCCTTGCCGTCCGGCTCCTGGACGCACATAAAACCGCCCATGGCACTGTTGGAGATGTTCGACTTGAAGCGCACTTTCCGTCTGATCCAGTCGGCACATTCCTTGGCAATGGCTTTCTGCGACAATTGGTTGCGCAGCTTAATTTCAAAGTCGGAGCCATAGAGGTTGCGCTCACGGTTGAGTCGGGGAATGTAGAACTCCCTCTTCTCTTTCTTGTTCTTCTCCTTGACGAATGTCGGGGAGGTGAAGATAAAGCGCAGCTCGTCCACTTTCTCCAACTCATCTTTCAATGCCTCGAAAGCATAGATGGAGAAAGAGGCAGCGGCGATGGCGACCTTCGACTTGTCGGTTAGCCTCTCCTTCAGGTCGTCAACCACACGGTTGTTGACATTATCGAGCTGCTTGGGTAGTTCCATTGTCTATATTTTGTTTGCTATTCGTAATTGTCATTGTCATAGAAAGAATCCGCACTGTCCTCTGGATCAAAGAGAGAGTCGGTGCCACTCTCGTCAATAAACAGCTGCTCACGCCCCTCTAACGTGTCCTCATCATAGAGGTTTCCCCAATAGTTACGTCGCGGCTTATGATAGACTTTCCCCTGTCCTTTGGATTTAGGATGAAATTCTGAGGTGTAGTCGTCACGATATTTGTTTCTGTTTCTCGCCATAAGCTTACAATTTCCAATTGTCCTTAGATGAGTCGAAATACTTGATAATGTCCTCGTTGCCTTCACGCTTCGTAAAGGTGGCCGCCAAATGAGAGCTGGCACGGGAGATACCTACATATAAGTACCTGCGCATCATATCTATAGACTGTCCGGCCAAGGCTTCATCTATATCATAGAAGAATGCAACCTCAAACTCCATGCCCTTGACTTCGGAAAGGCGATATACCTTGACAGCATTCTTACTGGTTGCGGTACGTCCTTCTGAGCAGTCGTAAATCTGAATACCATTGAGATAATCTTGGTCGTTGATTTCATCAACCAGTTCTCTGATATAGACATCATCACCTACCAAGATGGCAATGGATGGAATTGTGCCGTCATAGAAGTTCATCACCTCAATGATACGCTTGGCCATCCATTCAGCCTTTTCTTCCATATCGTCAGAGACGAAATATATAGGTGTTGGTTCTATTTCCTGACGTTCAATGGTTGTGTTATAGGCAGGCCACACGCCAAGAGTGTCCTTGTAGATTTGTTTTGACATCTCTACGAGGGTAGGCAGTTGGCGGTAGGAGCGTTTCAACTCCACAACCTCCATATTGGGGAAGAGATGAGCTTTTAGCTCATTCCACGACTTGATGCCATGTGCGTTCAGCCCCTGCATGATGTCACCGCACAGGGTGAGAGATGAATAGTCATAGTGCAGGAAGGAGGATATGAAGTAATAGTCGATGACCGTGTAGTCTGTTGCCTCGTCAACGCCAATCACAGGTTTGACATTGCCGCAATACGCATCAACAAACTTATTCTTGCGCATGGCCTCAAAACGGTTCTTGGACTTTTTGTATATAGACAGAATGATACGGTTGATAGTTCCGACAATCAACTCAAGCTCTTCCCGATGAAGGCGTTTGCCCCCATCTTTCTTATCTATAGCCTCCAAAATCTTCATGTCATAAGCGGTAGAGCCTCTCTTAATCTGATCCTTCCTATACAGTTTATAAAGGCGGGGTATCTGGTTCAACAGGTTTTGTTCAACGCCCTTACAGAGGAAAGCGAATTTCTTAGAGAACCAGGCCAATGAGCCTATACTGCCAAGCGGTGTCTCTTCCACAACCGGCTTGATGATGTTGAAAAGGTCTTGCTGGCGCTTAGACAGCTTCTGCTTGCTGTCATATTCTTTAAGTCCTATTTTGCGAAGGATAGGCTTGATTTGCTGGAAGAGTTTGGCATCGAAGTCGAGTTGAGTCATGTTCTCATTCGTCTCCTCATCATCACTTTCATCCATTTCCTCTTCATCAGCATCAACATCCTGTACGACGATGGTCTCTCTTCGCCACTCCTCAAAAAGAGTTTTGGCCTTGGCCTGCATGACTTCATCTGCAAGGACCTTGTTCTTTATCTGCAAGGCCTTGACCTTCAAATCGTCATTCAATTCTTTCTCGACGACACGTGCCTTGCCATTCTCATTGTCATGAAGAGAATTCAGCAATCTTATAATGCCTTCCAAGTCCTTGACACCATCCACGCGCTGGCAATAGCCTTTGATTTCTGTGGCAAGCCGATTCCAAGAGAAGCCTGTTGTAGGGATGTCGCAGGTCTCTTTAAGAATCTTGGCGATGTTATTAATGATATAATGTTGGAATGACAGCACAGCAGCATGAGCATCCTTTATCACTATCTCTTCTGCTGGGTTCTTTATTTTATAAAGCTTGAATGGTCCGTCTGTCTCGGGCACACGCAACTTATAGTCCAAAAGAATTTTCTTGCAGAATAAGTCGAGGATGGTTGTGTTCTGGTCATTAGCTGTGAGTTCCTCTTCAACCATGTTTTGGCGGAGGAAACTAAGCAGTTGCTGGGTCGGTGAGAAAAACAACCAGTTCTGATTCCTTGATAAGGGATTAGTTATAGCATCAATCTGCTCACTTGAAAGAGGTGTGTCGTACTCTTCCAAACTCATCTTTGATATTAAGAACTTAAGACGCTGGATCATGGTGGTTGTTTTACCGGTACCAGGTCCACCTTCTATGACGACAGGTACACCATCATACAAATGGGAGCGCTTGGCATTCTCTTGCTCCAAGTCCAACAGATGCTGAGCGCGTAACTGGTCGCCCTGTCTGATGAACGACCGTGTCACCTTAATATTCTCATTGGCCTCCGCCACTTTTCGCTCCAGTTCCTCAATCTCTGCTTGCTCCTGTTGGCGTCGACGCTCCTCTTCTTCTTTTCTTTTTCTTTCAGCTTCCTCTGCCTCCTTGCGCTTGCGCTCAGCTTCTTCAGCAGCTAACAGTTCCAGCTGTCTTCTCTTTTCCTCGGCAGCCTTACGGGCGGCTTCTTGCCTTGCCTTACGCTCTTCTTCCTGCTTTTTGCGTAAGGCTGCTAATTTGTTTTCAAGTTCGTCACGCAGGCTAATCAAATCCGGAAGACTTTGGAAATGGTAAGCCTTATTATCATCATTATAGATGGTAATTTCCTTGGCAGAATTTGGAGTTAACGAATAGGTTGCCCTATTATGGATACTTACTTTCACTTCGTTGATCTTACGAAGTTTGGTTGTTACACTATACTCATGAGTGCCGGAATGGTATTTAGTCAGTACTTCACCGAGCTTAGTATTCTTGTAAATTGGCATTCCATCGCCTTTGTATGGATTTCCGTTGTATAGCTCTTTATTGGTCAACCAATACAACCCTGTACCATTGCGGTCAGGATGCATTTTATTCTTAATGGTGCAGTTGGCTCGACCTACAGCTAAGACACGGGCATAGTTGCCCGTTTCCATGCCACGGTGTTTTTTGATGGAGGCACCTATTTCAGGGAGAGACTCGTGTGTGTTCATAGATAAGGGATTAGTTTATTTGGATTGATGGCTTTCTTCCTCTGTTGTTGTGCGAAGTAATGTCCTAACATCTACTCCCATAACATCAGCGATTCGGCCTAATTGTTCAAGTGATGGTTGCATCTTATTTGAGCACCATCGCGAAACGGTATTACGTCCTTTGCCCAACTTCTCTGCAAGTCATTGACCTGTCTTCTGTTGTTCGGCAAGTTCAGCCTTTATTCGGTTTTGTATAATAGAATGTTTCTCTTGTTCCATATATTGGTGATTTATAACTACAAAAGTATAACAATAAATCTAAAATGAGCAATGCAATCATTATATTATATATACTTTAACATTTAAGATGTATGTTTGCTCCTTGGTATTACTTCTCTTGAATAAAATTGAATAATACTTTGCTTTGTCAATACTTTTATGAAAAATTAGTTGTATATTTGCCGGGGTAAGTAACAACTAAAGGAAGGAGTGCTTATGAAATTTGGATTCAGAAAGCCGTCGCTCAAAAGAAGCATCAGCGCACAGACGACGGGACAAGTCAAGAGAGCCATCAAGCGTGCGCTGATTCCTGGTTATGGAAAATGTGGCATGGGCATCTTGCATCCCAAGAAGGCCCTTTACAACCGTGTGTACAGTCGCACAACGTTCGGCTTGGGCGACATCATTAAAGCATTGTTCAAATAAAATCTTCGCTTATGGATGGTTTACTTTGTCCCGAATGTGGATGCCCGGAGGTCGTAGTCTATGACGACGGTACCTGCGAATGTCAAGGCTGCGGCTTCGTGGGTAGCATTGATATTTTTCTTCATTAGTTTCTAGCAACAATGGTCTTAGTCATAGCCATAATTCTACTTGTACTTGCCATCATACAGATGGTAATCTATTATCGATTTGGGATTAACATTCTCAAACCGATGAACAGACATGACAGAAAGCGATTGAGACTAAGACGTAAGGGAATTATTCAACAAAAGCCAGCTCAGAACAAGAATCGTAAAAAGAGGAATATAAATAGCGGTAATGGCTTCGTTCCCTATAATCCAGAGTCCGATCCCGGCTACATGGATGAAATCGATGAATATATCATGCTGCAACAGCAACAAGAAGAGGATGAAGCGTTTTGGGAGGAACACAGATAAGTTGTTACAAGACAGCTTTTGTCCCATGCTAACTCATTAGAATATATGCCACACAAGCAGTCAAAAGTAATGCCATGACTGTGTTTGTCCGTTTGGGATAGCGGTTGTAGAAATCATGCAGTTTGGCTCCGGCAAAGAGATAGACGAGGTTTGCACCGGGACCGGCTATCTCAAGTAATGCGGTGACTACAAGCAAGTCGGAAAGCCGATTGGAATATGGCAATACGAATGTGGTGTATGCCATCAGGTCAAAGAGAATAATCTTTGCGTTGGTGAGCTGTACAATCATACCAGAGAGAAACGTACAAGTAGGGTCGCTTTCTTTCGCTTCGGCGGTGCTGTGGTAGATTTGCCATGCCAAATAAAGTATGTATGCGCAGCCAATGTACTTGAGCCACACCACATATCTATCCATCATCGCTCCTACAAGATGGGTAATTATTGCTCCTATTAATGCTGCAATGGTAAAGCCCGTGAGCAGTCCGAACCACATGGTCATGGCTTTCCTCGTTCCATTCTTCATTGAGCAATGAAGCGAGAAGAGATTAGCAGGTCCGGGCGTGAAGCCTACAAGGAGTATCGACAACAGGAGGGAAGGAAGTAATTTAATTGGCATTGATATAAGCTGTTAAGATTGAGTTGTCGGACCATCCTCGGCCGCCATGTCCATCTGACTCTCTTCGTCTTGCCGTGTATAGCTCAACGGGATGGTCTTGCCCTGCAGCCGCTCCTTGAGTTTCGTATTGCGCTGGGTGACGGTAACGTGGCTGACGGCATACCACAGGGCGCGACTCTGACCGATGACAATGCAGACTTTCTTGGCACGGGTGACGGCAGTGTAGATGAGGTTGCGCTGGAGCATGACGTAGTTGGTGAAGTGGACGGGGATGACGACGATGGGATATTCGCTGCCCTGACTCTTGTG
>Ga0256404_1011115_pt1 | contig 12181 bp, 15 predicted proteins | sample RumenRJG_01DNA_FD_185990 | JGI IMG/M metagenome (GOLD analysis project Ga0256404, IMG submission 185990) | Bovine rumen microbial communities from Lethbridge, Alberta, Canada - RJG_01 | ecosystem: Host-associated > Mammals > Digestive system > Stomach > Rumen | place: Canada: Alberta | collected... | reverse complement strand
AGTAGTAGGAGCAAAAAAAGACTTGACAAACATGGGAAAATGTGCATTAGATATTTTTGGCATGGTTTATGCATGGTATAAAAAAAAATCCCCCCTTTCGGGAGGATTTATCAAACTTGGCACGCTTTTTGCTTAAATCATATCAATTGGGATGTTCTTGTTGTTCCCTAACTTCTCGTGGCACGCCTTGACAACGTGTACCCAAAGAAGTTTATCCACGAAATTGTTCAACTGCCATTTCTTTGTGAATGCACCATTCAGAACAAGATTGATAGTAGCAGTAAGGCAATTCTTAACGTAATCGTTGTTCTGAATGAAGTCAATAGCGAATTTCCTAGATTCAATCGGGGAAACACCGCAAAGCTCACTATCACACACAACCTCTGAAACAAAGCGTTCAAACATCGCATTACGTACAGTCTCGTTGAGTTCGTCAACATTCATAGAGAAAGTGACGTGGAGTGCCGGAATTGCGAGTTCCTTAACATTCTTAATCATTTCGTTCTTGTTCATTTTGGTTATCCTTTTGGTTATCCGGACTTGCTGTCCGTATGAGTATTGTAAACCTTTTCAATCCGAATTGCAACACTTTTGTACAAATATTTGTAAAAAGTTTTGTACAAAGAGCAGCATAAATATTTCGTTAAATTACTTGCATTTTGTACAAAAATGAGATAACATCATGAGATAGGATTTGAAAGGGGTTATCTATGATAATACAGGACAAGAAATTACCGGATGAGAAAGGCATAAAAGTTGCTTATGATAGGCGTTCAAAAGCCTATTATTATGATATTTCTTGTGCATTGGATACTGAAACATCGAATCTCATTATAGATGATGACCATAAATATTCATGGATATACATATTTCAGTTGATGATTGGGGATACCTTTATCACATGCCGGACTTTTGATGAATTAGCCGATGTATTCATGAATCTGAAACTAACATATAGCTTGAATGCAAAGAACCGGATAATCATCTATGTTCACAATCTGCCGTTTGAATTTCAGTTCATGAGAACAGAATTTAGGTTTTCTGAATGCTTAGCGAGAAAGAACAGAACAGTGTTCAAATGCTTTTTCGATGATTACGGCATTGAATTTAGAGATAGTCTTATTCTGTCCGGAATGAGCCTAGCAAAAACGGCGGAAAACATGGTGAAACATACCACTAGAAAATTGATGGGTGATTTGGATTACAACCTTATCAGATTGCCATGCACACCAATTACCCCCACTGAAATGGGTTATTGCTACAATGATGTAAAAATCATAGTTGATTACATTGATGAGCAGAGAGAATATTATGGGGATATAACCAAAATCCCCCTAACCAACACTGGTAGAGTTCGGCGGTTCGTGAAAGAAAAGTGTTTCAGAAAGGTTATCAATCCGAAAACACACAAAAAGCATATACCGTATAAGAATCTCATGGATAGGTTAACGCTTGATGTTTTGGAATATGGCTATGCAAAACAGGCATTTTTAGGCGGTTACACACACGCAAACGCTCGTTATTCAAAGAAACTTTTATCAGATGTGCATAGTATTGACTTCACATCATCATACCCCACTGTTATGTTGAGCGAGAAATATCCAATGTCCAAAGGCACATTTATCAAGTTGAACATGAACAGCTACACCGAATTTAACGACTATCTGAAACAATCGGAACGTGTAGCTGTTGTTATGGTGGATCTGTGGGATATTGAGACAAAACCGGATATTCCCGATGATTATATATCCTGTTCACGCCTGTATAAAAAGGGTGAACAGATTATGAACAACAATGGTAGAGTGCATAAAGCCGATTATGTAGAACTGATTGTTACATCTGTTGACCTTGCTCAAATTGTGTCTTGTTACAATTACAGCAAAATTAACATCATTGATGGATACTTTTATTATGTCGATTATTTGCCCAAAGAGATTATAGAAAGCATACTAGAACTGTACGAAAAGAAAACCACGTTAAAAGGTGTTAAGGGTAAAGAAACCGAATATCTGCTATCCAAAGGTATGTTAAATTCTTGCTACGGTATGTGTGTAACTGATATTGTGTCCGATGATGAGCAGTGCACATACACAAAAGGTTGGGAACACATCAAGCCCAATGTAGCAGAATGTGTAGACAAGTATAACAACAATCCGAACAGATTTTTGTTTTACGTTTGGGGTATCTTTGTAACAGCCTATGCACGCAATAATCTATTCAATGGGATTAAGTCTATTGGCATGGATTATGTATATTGTGATACTGATTCAATTAAGTTTTTGAACAAGCCAAAACATGACGCATATATCAACAGCTACAATCAAGAGATTGTTAAAAAATGTCGGGCTTGTCTTGACCATTACGGGTTTGATTATGCCCAACTATCCCCAAAAACCATAAAAGGTGTAGAAAAACAGATTGGTGTGTGGGATTATGAATGCAAGTATGACCATTTCAAAACGAACGGATGCAAACGCTATCTAACTGAAATTGGCGGTGAATTTGATTTAACTTGTGCCGGACTGCCGGAAAATAAGGGCATTACCGAATTAACCAAACTTGGCACAAAAGTTGATGATGTTTTCAACCGTTTTAATGATGATTTTCGGGTTGATGCGGAAAATTCCGGCAAATTAGCGCATTTTTACAATGATGATCCTTTTGAAATTGATGTTGTTGATTATCTTGGGAATCATGGTAGAATATCATGTACTAGCTGTTGTGTACTATTTCCGGTAGCATTCAGTGTAAACGGGAATGCGGAATACCAACTATTTCTGAAATATATCGCAAAATTACAGGGGTGAATTATGTGGCTAAAATCGGCACTGGGTGCTATTGGTAATGCTGTTAGAAAAGCGGTTGATAAGTCGGTTGAGAGTTTTAAGAAAGTACAGAGAGAAGTTAAACAGAAAGTTACAACCGCTGTAAACCGTATTACAACATCTAAAGACGCTCCCAAAGGTACTAAATCTAAAGTAGATGTTAGGGAAAATCAGATTCTTGTTGAGATTGAAACACCTAATGACGCAATCAAGAAAGATATTCATGAGAGTGCAGAACAGGCAGAAAAAACAGTTGAATGGCGTATGACCGAACATGCCAAAGAACTGGCAGAACAGAACACGCTTAAATCTTTGCATGAAAAATATGTGCATGGTGAATTTGCAGATCCAAAAAAGTTTTTGAAAGAATATGATATCAAAGATCCAAAGAACCTATTTTCACAAGAAAAGTTTGAGAGTGCACGGGGCTATATTTGGAAAGTTGTAGCGGAAAAGATGGAACAAAGTAGTGTTTGGGATAACGTATATCAGAGGGCAAAACAGCTCATACTTGAAAAGCGTCATATGAATTTTTTCACCTATGATGAATTGGCGGATGATTATAAGACTTTACGAGAAAATTTCGGCTCTCACACTGGTGAAAAGTTTCAGGAACATTTAGATCGAATTGCCGAAAATATAATCAGTCAGTTGAACAGTGAGTTAAGAGACAAGACAACTAGAGAAGTAGAAAATATCATTAATCAATATAAAAAGTAGTTGCATTTTGGTTTGTATTTTGATATTATGATTGTAAATCAAAGGGGGATTCAAAATATGAAAGATTTTGATGAGATTAAGAAAGTACAGATGTTCATGGCAGATGCTAACGTTTCCACTGCTGTTAAGGACTTCGCCGATGCGAATCCGGAACTCGTGAAAAGTAAGGTAGCATTAATGAACGTTTTCAACGGCAGAACCAACGGTGATGTTAAGGGGCTTTTTGAGAAGTTTCTTAATTTTTACGTTGCTCGTATTAACAAGTATGTTGGAGTATCAACCAATGAGTAATTTTACAAAACTTAATCACAACGGCATTAAAATTGCCGATGGTTACAACTTCACTGGTAATGGCAATATTACCGGAATCGCTTTTAAGAAAAGTAAGGATCTTTTTTCTGCTAATCCGGAACAGACTTATCAGATTTGGGCTATGTATCCAGTAACTAATCCGAAATTCGGGAATCAGATTGTAGCTATTTGTTCCCCCGATGGTGATCCGGAACAGCTGTTTAGGTTCGGCTTTCCACGTTCATTCACCGATGAGATAGATCCGGATGATGACGGACTTATCTCTGATTGTAATGCCGGAACTGCTAGATTCAAGATTTATCAGTACCATTCAAAGCGGTTCGATAAGGATATTTTAACCGTACAGTTTATCTAAACATTTTTGGTTATCTCTTGGCTGTCATATTTTGGGGATTGAAAAATCCCCTTTTTTGTAAGGTGTGAAAATGTTCTCATTACTACCAAAGAAAAAATTTTATTCTCTTGATAAAATCCTTGAAAAGAATTGTACATATAACATCATCATTGGTGAACGCTCCAACGGCAAAACCTATGCTTGTCTTGAGTATGTTATCAAAAATTTTTTCAAGACTGGTAAACAATCCGCAATTCTTAGACGTTGGCAGTCTGATATCACTGGTTTTCGTGGTAGTCAGATGTTTGCGAATTTCGGCAGTGAGTTAATAAAAAAGTATTCCGGCGGTAAATATGATGCCATAAAATATTACAGCGGAAAATTTTATTTTGGCAGATACGATCCGGATATGGATAAAATTATTTATTCAGATGGTGGTCTATTCTGCTTTCTTATGTCACTTTCTGACAATGAGCACAATAAATCCCTGTCTTATCCGAACGTAAACACTATTGTATTTGATGAATTTATTGCAAAAAATTTATATCTAACAGATGAATTTGTGGTGTTTATGAACACTCTATCAACCATAATACGTGATAGAACAGACGTAAAAATTTTTATGTTGGGTAACACCATAAATAAAAATTGTCCTTATTTCGATGAAATGGGGTTAAAAAATATTCTGTCACAACAACAGGGTACAATAGATTTATACAGCTATTCAGACGGGAAATTAAAAGTAGCTGTTGAATATACAGCACCGAACACAACCAACAAGACAAATAATTATATTTTCGGTTTTGAGAATCCCCGACTTGAAACTATAAAAAATGGTGCTTGGGAACTCGCATTATATCCCCATTGCCCGATAAAGTTTGACCGTAAAAACATTTTGTATACATTTCTGATTAAGTGGAAAAAAGCCGTTTATCAGTGTGAGATAGTTGGTGTTGATGATAATTATTTTATTTTTTGCCATATCAAGACAACACCGATAAAAGATGATAAAATTACATTGGTGTATGATATTGAACCAACTGGTAAAATCAATTACAGCACAAATATTTTTGTTGCACGTAATTCGGTTGAACAGACAATAAAGAATTTGATTATTTCGGAAAAGATATTTTTTCAAAATAATATAGTTGGTGATTATATCACATCATTCTTAAAATATTGTCGGGGTATAAGATGAATCTAGCAGACTGGCAGAATTTAATAGGGGCTTTGGGTTTCCCTATTGTGTGTTGCATTGCGCAATTCTATATTATTTTGCGTATGAACAGAACGCACAATGAGACGTTAACCGAACTGAAAAGAACCATAGACAATAATACACAGTCGATTATTGACCTTAGCAACACTATCAGGGATAGAAAATAATTATGGACAAGAATAAAATTAATTCGTACATTTCCGATTATCTGCTCAATAATGCCCTGTCGATTTTTAAGTATGACGGGTTACCGGATAACGTTAAGGCGGTTGATCTTGAAAAAAATTTGCTCCGCTTTGGTAAAATTCTTTTCACCAAATGGCATGACGAGTTTTATATTTTCTCATATTCTGATACTGGTAAGCAGAATTATTTAGGTGAATACGATCATTATCAGGTGAATAATCCCTATATTCAGTGTAATGAAGTTTTTTCAGATGATAACGCTGTCAGAATTTTTAACACTGATACCCACGAACCATTAATAAATTTAATGGGTATATATTCGGAACTGCTTACTGAATCATATATTACGCTCAATATGGCAGATATAAATAGCCGTATACCTTTTTTCATTTCCGCCCGTGATAATGCGACAAAAGCAAGTGCAGAAATTTTCGTAAAGCAGATTCTTGACGGAAAACAGGGTGTTATAGCAGAACAACCGCTATTTGAATCACTTAAAATCAATCCGTTGACGGATCATGAAAATATTTCACAGATTGTTGAACTGAATAAATTTTTCTATTCTGACTATTTTCAGAAAATCGGACTGACTAATCTCTACAATAATGTTCATGATAGGATTTCGGCAACTGAAACCGAATTTACAGCTACTTCAATCTATCCGTATGTTGACAATATGAAACGGAACAGGGATATAGCGGTTGAAAAAATAAATGCTATGTTCGGGTTGAATGTGTCTGTTGAATTTTCTAGCAGTTGGGATTACAGGATTAAAAACGGTGATAACCTTACCAAAGATGATTTCAAAGATCCGGATATGGGGTTTGGTGAAAATTCCGATTCAGAAAATTTTGAAAATAATTCCGGTGATACTGAAACTGATTCAGATAGTCAGGAGGAACAGAAAGAATGAAAAAAATTTCTGAATTAATTGGCACTGGTGATTTATTTGCAGAGATTGCGAAAATAAAACCTTTCTCTGCTTTTTCCGGCATGGACACAAAAGACTTAACAGCATTTTTTGTGTGTCAACAGGGTGATAGATGGTGCACTGATTCTGTTTCCGCTATGACGTTGGAACAGATAGCGAAATTGATTGTCTACACTCGTGGTGAAATTATCGACAATTTGACCACGTATCATGATAAATTTTCTGAAACTCTGAATAAGTCAGGTTCTGCTGTAACCGTACACACTCAAACCAATTCCGGCACAAATGATTCACTTCAGAAAGTTGTACCGAACAACCTAACAGAGATGAAAGAAAAATCACTCATTGCGGTTACCAATACCGGAACAATACAGGATAGAACAGAGACAACAGAAAAAATTTCAACCGATGATAAAACGGGTATATTTACAAATGATTTAATTTGTGATATATTCTCAACAATAGCAGATGCTATATCTATCCACATATATGTTGATTAGGTGATAATATGAAAGTAACACAAATTGCGGAACTGGTTAACGGAATTACCGAACAGGTTTTAGGTAAATCCGCCGAACTCACAGCAGAGAATCTGAAAAATATTGTTGATGTTGGTACACAGCTCACTGATTCGGCTAACATTGATAATTATGTTAAGTCGCTCGCAGATAGGATTGGAAAGGTTATTTTTGTTGACCGCCCCTACTCCGGCAGTGCTCCGGCACTTCTTTATGATTCTTGGGATTACGGTTCGATTCTTGAAAAGATTTCCGCCGAAATGCCCGATGCAACCGTTAATGAAACTTGGGAATTAACAGACGGAAAGGATTACAGTCAGGATGTTTTTCATAAGCCTGTTGTTTCCGCAAAGTTTTTTAACAAAAAGGTGACTTTTGAGTGTGAGCAGAGTTACACAGAAAGGCAGGTAAAGAGTGCTTTTATTTCGCCTAGTGATTACAATGCATTTCTCACCATGCTGTATAACAGCGTGGAAAAGTCTATGACCATTAAGATCGATGGGCTTATTTCTCGCACAATTAACAACATGATTGGTGAAACCGTTCACGCAGACTTTGCTACCGTTGCAGATGGTGATTATTCAAAGTCTGATAGTGTGCGTTGTGTCAATCTGCTTAAACAGTACAACAGTATTGCTAATGTAACTCTCACACCGCAGAACTGTATGTTTAATGCCGATTTCCTTAGGTATTCCGCATTTGTGATTAAGTCCTATACAGATAGGATTAAGCGCATTTCTACACTGTTCAACGTGGGTGGAAAGGATAGGTTTACTCCTACAGATAAGCAGATGCTTATCCTTAATTCGGATTTTGCGGCATTTGAAGACGTCTATCTTTCCAGTGATGTGTACCACAACGAGATTGTTAAGATCCCTAACTATTCAACCGTTCCTTATTGGCAGTCATCCGGAAAGACTTTTAACAGGGATATCACCACAGCTATTGATGTAACTCTCAATGATGGCACTAATATTGCGTTCGGCGGAATTGTCGGTGTTCTGTTTGATCATGATGCGCTTGGGGTTACCTGTACTGATAGACGTGTCAACACGTATTACAATGCGAAAGCCGAATTTTACAACAATTTCTACAAATTCGATTCTAGTTATTTCAATGATTTGAATGAAAACTTTGTAGTATTTTTCGTTGCTTGATGTTTCACGTGGAACAATCGAACAGGGGGGATTTAATCCCCCTTTTTCATAGGTGGTTATATGGAAATTAAATTATATAATACAGCTAGCAATGCTAATGTTCTGAATAAGAATTTAACACTGGTTAACACCATTGACGGGATTATTACAGACTATGAACAAAACTATGATAATATCCGCCTTAATCTACACACTAGTGATAACTTCAATTATATCTTTATTCCTAATTATCATAAGTATTATTTTGTAGATAATGTAGAAATGGCAGAAAACGGCATGAACTTTTATGAGTGCCGTTGTGATTTGCTTATGTCCTTTTCAGATGTCGTAAAAAATAGTATAATAAAACTTAGGGGTAACACCACAGTTATTCACAATTCGGATGTTCAAATAGATAGAACACCAACGAATATTTTTATTGTTCTCAACCGTGTATCAGATAATGATCCGGCATTATAACAGGGGGTTTCTATGGCAACATCAACTAAACTATGCTTAAATCCTGTATATAAAACGGGTGATTATATCAATGCCATTGACGAGTTAAAAGAAACTCTAGATGATCCTGTTTTCGGAACAATCCCCAAATATTCCGCATATGTTGGTGTTGGTTCGTCATATTCGTACAACACACAAAAAATCCCTTATAACGGAATGTCATACACCAAAGGAACACCAACAACAAACGGTTCTCTTGATGTAACATCTACATATCAGTTATATTCATGGGTTAACGGCAGTGGAACTCAAATATCCGGCACTGATTATGCGTATCTGATATTTTTGGAATTTTACACAAATAATATAACTTCATATAAATATGATCCCCTTAAACATACTAAATGGACTGATTTATATGAATCAAATATAACCACATCTATAAAATCAGAATGTAAACTCACTAAAAAATATTGGGGTTCTGAAACTCTGATTAAAAAAGCCGATGCTGTCTCATTTTCAACATCCAACATGGTTATCTACAAAGGCGGTGAACCATATCAGATAAACAGGCGGTGTGTGCGTGTATCATTTAACTATACAGATGGTGCTAAATTCTCATATGATAGCGGATACAGCAACTACATAACAGCCCCTTTATATAAGTGGTTATCCTATTGGGATTATGTGAAACTTGATGATTCGGGCGGTGATACCCCTGTTGAAACAGCTACCGTATCTGTTTCACTCACTAATGCGTCATGCAACATTGACACCGGAACAGAATATAATGTTGGTTCTACAGTTGCAATTATTGTAAATCCCAATACTGGTTACACCTTTACAACACCGCCGAAATTCAACAACAGTGCTATGTCACCTGTTGGTGATGGCTCATATTTCGTAAATGCAACCATTACATCAAATAATGCCATAACTGGTTCTGCTGTTGAGATTGAAAGGGTTAAAATTACTACTGATTATGAGCATTGCACCGATGATGTGTCAGTTGGTTATTCAGTGGGTGATACAGCCAATATCACATTAACTTGTGATGATGGTTACATTTTCAATGATTTTCCGACTATTAATCAGTCCGGATTGGTGTACTCATTCTCAATATCAGAGGATTTTAAGAAAGCCTATATTTCATATAAGGTTCGTGGGGATTTTTCAATCTATGCACATGCCATATTGAGCAGTGAGAATACATACGGATTCTACGCAATCTATGAACCTACAGACGACTTCTTAAAAGCATTTGCTAAAAATCATGTATACATGATTGGAGCAGGTACAGTAACCGAATATGATTTAACACCGTTTATATACAACATTTACAAATTACCGTTTAATGTTGAAAATTATACAAATGCGGAAACCGTTTCAGGTGTACAGTTTTATAAATACACCTACAATGTACCAACTAAATATATCCCCGATAACGGTCATATTTTCACTGTTGATTTTGGTGTGATTGATGTTCCTAGACAATTCAACAATGACTACGACTATGACGCACAAATTACGCTTGAAACTCCTTTCTTTGCGAGTGTGCAACTTGACGCTAATCGGGTGATAGGTGGTTCGGTGCATGTTGTCGGAACAGTCAACCTATATGAAAGAACCATGTATGTTGATGTATACGACAAAAACGGAACGTGCATATCCGAATCTAAACAGCAGATTGGTTACAATTTCCCTATTGTAACAGATACGTTTAAGCAAACAGGCGCATATTCAGACGAACTATCAAACAGTCTTGAATCTGCTAAAATTGTTGTGAATTATGATTTTGCAATTGCGCAAATTTCCACTCTTGTTGGTACTGTTTATGCCGATGATGTGAATCTCGTTGGATTTACAGGTACAGCCAATGAACGTGAACAGCTTGAAAGCATTATCAAAGGGGGTATAAATCTTGATGAATAGAGATAGGTTGTTTCAGTTTTTGCATTTTGTGTGTAGCTATAATAATGTTCGTGAGAATAGCAGTGAACATAGGCATATTGTAGACACATACAACAGGATTAAACCTTTACCTGTTGGTTATAAGGTATCCTATACTGACTCATGGTGTGCGGTTTTTGTGTCTTTCTGTTTTCGTGTGTTCTTTCCGGATATCGTTTTTCCGTATGAGTGTTCATGTTCTCGCATGGTTGCTAAAATCAAAGATATGTATATGCAGAAATTGCACGTCAACGGAAAGAAAAGCATGTGCGGATATAAACCTAAATCCGGTGATGTTATATTCTACCGTTTCCACGTTGGGCAGATTGATCATATTGGTATCATTATAAATGCTACACCTGTTTCTATGTTGGTTATAGAGGGTAATTATTCGGATAGTGTGAAAATCCGTGAAGTGAAGTATGACAATCCTAACATCTATGGCTATTTTGAACCGTTTTGAAAACTTTTGTACAAACTTTTGTAAAAAAGTCTTGCATTTCTGATTGTCAGGTGCTAGAATGGCTGTACGGTTGAATTGAACCGGATAGCTAAGAGGTTTGAAATGAATTTTGACTATATTCCGCTTGATAAGGCGGTCATTGATGAAACCGTTAAGGAGTTTGAGCAGAACCGTAAAGCTGTACTTTCTAAGGTTCGTTTTGATAAGGGGTTTGATAACTCTGTTGTTGGGCTTGATTTTCTGAATGAGTTAATGATTTGGGGCGGTTCTAAGGTCAACATCTACCATGTCGCATTCAATGTCGCTTATAACTATCTTGAAAGGGATATTGAGAGCATGTCGGATGATGATTATAAGATGATTTTAGGTGTTGTTTCTCGTTGGGCTAAGGCTTTCAAGTGTGCTTATGACCATTCATCAAGCGTAAATTTCTCATGGGCTTTTCGTGAATTATTGAAAGAAGTTAAGCCCCTTATTGCCGATTAAGCAATAATCAACCAGTATTGAGATAAGCCCCTACTGAAAAGTGGGGGTTTTTTTGTTTTGTGATATACATCAAATTTGTACAAAGATTTGTAAAATAATTTATACAAAAGTGTTGCAATTTTCTGAAACAGGCGTATAATGAATTACAGAAAGGTGATGAAAAGAACATCATCTAGGAAAACAAGGATAACCAAAATGAAAAAAGTAAAGTTTACCACTCTGAATGAGATTGTAGAGAACGGCAAGAATAGCGACAAAGTAGTAGCAGTTGCATCTATGATTAAGGCATTCACCAAGAACGTTAAGCTTGTTGTTAACGGCAGTGAAGTATGGTTCTATATGAAGTCCACTACCGATGTTGAGCACTCCAACAATGTAACCGCTTATGGTGTTCTCGTTAACCTTATCGATTCCCACTACAAAGTCGGTTCTTTCCTTTGGAATGATGACGTTAACGGGATTCCTTATGAAGTAGTTGATGTTAACTTCAATAATTGGATTTTCGATTAAGCAATAAGCGTGCCAAGTTTGATAAATCCTCCCGAAAGGGGGGATTTTTTTTTATACCATGCATAAACCATGCCAAAAATATCTAATGCACATTTTCCCATGTTTGTCAAGTCTTTTTTTGCTCCTACTACT
>Ga0256404_1011113_pt1 | contig 12186 bp, 13 predicted proteins | sample RumenRJG_01DNA_FD_185990 | JGI IMG/M metagenome (GOLD analysis project Ga0256404, IMG submission 185990) | Bovine rumen microbial communities from Lethbridge, Alberta, Canada - RJG_01 | ecosystem: Host-associated > Mammals > Digestive system > Stomach > Rumen | place: Canada: Alberta | collected... | reverse complement strand
TGCTGCCTCTGGACCATGCCCAGCAGAATACCATCTTGATGGCGGTCAGCAAGGGCGATGATGTCGAAACCCCGATCTGGGACACCTACGACAAGTTGCTGAAGGAAGGTGATTCCCATTACAAGGGCTACCGGACCATCGACCGGTTCGAGTTCTACGACCGGGCACGGAAGGCCTATGCGGTGATTGCCACCAGCGAGAAGGCCCTCTATGCCAACATCCTGTTGAAGAAAGGCGTTTGCTGAACATGGACGCACGTACACTGATTGCCCAGGGAGGAGCCGTGCTCGGTATCGAGTTCGGCTCCACCCGTATCAAGGCGGTGCTGATTGACGATTCCTGCCATCCGATCGCCCAAGGCGGCCACGAGTGGGAGAACCAGCTGGTCGATGGAATCTGGAGCTACAGCTTGGAAGCCGTCCGCTCCGGTCTTGCGGACTGTTACCGGAGTCTGCAGGCGGATGTGGAGAGACGCTATGGAGTCAGGATCCGGGCGTTGAAGGCGATGGGAATCAGCGCGATGATGCACGGCTATCTTGCCTTTGACGCGCAGGATAGGCTCCTGGTGCCATTCCGTACCTGGAGGAACACGATCACCCGGGACGCCGCCCATCAGCTGACCGAACTTTTCGGTTATCCGATTCCCCAGCGCTGGTCGGTAGCCCATCTCTACCAGTCGATGCTGGAGGGACAGGAGCACGTGGGAAACATCGCCCATCTGCATACCTTGGCCAGCTATGTGCACTTCCTGTTGACCGGGTGCGACGTTGTCGGCATCGATGACGCCTCGGGCATGTTCCCGATTGATCCGGAACGGGGTGACTATGACGGGCTCATGGCCGAGAAATTCGACAGGCTGGTCGAGCAGGCCGGATATGGCTGGCGTATCAGACAGTTGTTGCCGACTGTGCTTAGTGCCGGGCAGAATGCCGGAGTCTTGAGCAAGGAAGGGGCGCTTCTCCTGGATCCGAGCGGGGAACTTGCCCCAGGATGCCCGCTCTGCCCGCCCGAGGGAGACGCCGCCACCGGCATGGTAGCCACCAATAGCTGCGCTCCGAGGACCGGCAATGTCTCGGCCGGAACCAGCGCCTTTGCCATGGTGGTGTTGGAAAAGCCGCTCTCCAAGGCGTATGAGAACAAAATCGACCTGGTCATGACTCCTGACGGAAAGCCATGCGCCATGAGCCACGCGAACAACTGCACCGGGGAATACGACCAGTGGATCCGGCTCTTTGGCGAGGTCGAGGAGGCGATGGGGCACAAGGTGGACAAAGGAGAGCTGTATGCCAAGCTGCTTCCGCTCGCACTCAAGGGCGATTCTGACTGTGGAGGGATCATTCCCTTCAACTATATCTCCGGAGAGTCGATGACCGACGTGGAGGAGGGACGGCCGCTTCTGGTGCGTCCGAGCCAAGGGGGATTCACCCTCGCCAATTTCCTGCGGGCCGAGCTTTCCACAGCCCTGTGCGCCTTGCGCTCAGGCATGGACATCCTTTTTTCCCAGGAGGCTGTGGCGCTGGACCGTCTGACCGGCCATGGGGGGTTCTTCAAGACCCCCGGGGTGGGACAGCGGTTGATGGCGGCCGCGATGAAGAGTCCGGTCTCCATCATGGAGACTGCAGGAGAAGGGGGAGCTTGGGGTATCGCCCTGCTGGCCGCCTACCTCGGCAGTCCTCTGCGCCTTCAGGAGTTCCTGGACAAGCAGGTCTTTTCCTCGTGCAAGGTGACGACCGTTGTTCCCACCACTGAGGAAATCCGCGGATTCGAGCGCTTTTATGAACGCTACCGGAGAGCCCTTCCTTTGGAGCGGCAGGCCGCATGCTTCGTTGATTGAGCGTTTTCCCGCCTTTTGCAATAACACTGCCATGATTTGGCAGTGTTGGGTTGTATCGTCTTTCCATACGAGGAGGAAGACGATGTACATCTCATGGAGCGCGAAACAGAGAATGCAGACAAGAAGCTATCTGGAAAGGGGCGTCAGGCCGGCCAACGAGATTGGCTATCAGGGGGAGATCGGCAGGTTCATGCGCGTCGACCAGTCCTGCGATGCTACAGATTTCGGCGTAATCCGTCTCTCAGGCATCGCATCCGGTCCTCTTTCCATGGATTTCACCCGGAACTTCCGCAAGCAGTTCTGCGTCCAGTATCAGGACATCGAGTCGCTGCTCTCCGACGGCTGGGTCGTCGCCTAGCCGTTACAGGAGCGCGTAGTCCAATCCTTCGTAGAACTTCAGCTGGGCCTCGTTGCTTCTGCGCTTGGAGAGGTCGCGGTAGATGATTGTCGGCTCCTCGCGGGTGACCATGGTGTCGGGCTTCACGTCACGACGGATCCAGACACCGGCGCCAATGACGGCGTTGCGTCCGATGGTGATGTCCCCGAGGATGGTCGCATGGGCATAGATGGTGACTCCATCCTCGATGGTCGGGTGGCGCTTCACGCCGCGGATCAGTACGCCGCAGGCGTCCTTCGGAAAACTCAGTGCTCCCAATGTGACACCCTGATAGACTTTCACGTTGTCCCCGATGACGCAGGTCTCGCCGATGACGACACCGGTGCCGTGGTCGATGAAGAAGGCCTTGCCGATTGTAGCTCCCGGATTGATATCTATGCCGGTCTCCTGATGTGCGCACTCGCTGAGCATTCTCGGTACCAGCGGCACATGCCGTTCATAAAGCACATGGGCGACCCGGTAGATGGTCAACGCCTTCATGTAGGGATAGCTGAGGATGATTTCCTGGGTCCCGCTTGCGGCCGGATCCCCGGCAAAGCCTGCCTTGGCGTCCAGCTTGAGCGCCCTGCGGATTTCGGGCAGCTTCCCGACCACAGCCTCGACATCCTTTTGCGCCTTCTCGTGGTGGCAGGTGTTGCTCTCTTCCGGGTACAGATAGTTGTATGCCCTGCGGATTTGTTCCGCAAGCAGATTGCAGACCAGCACCATCTGGACATGCACCTTGTCTTCCAATGTGCCGTCACCATCGCTGTCGCCCCTCCGTCCCGGGAACATCAGCTCCATGAGCTCGTGGGCGAGGTGGGTGATGGCTTCCATCTCGGGAATGGCCTGCAGTATATAGAACCGGGGTTCTCCTTTCGCACGCTCGAAGGTGGAAAGGAACTCCCGCTCGTAGGAAGGATCCATGCGAGCCTCCTTATGTCCCATTGTAGCTGTTCTCGGGAAAGAAGGGAAAGGGTTCGCTTATTCGCTCTCCTTGTCCAGAAACGCATGTACCCGGCTCCGGAGGGCACGTCCGAGTGGCAGAGCTGCGATGATCTTGATGGTGTCGCCGACAAGGAACGGGGTCATGCCGGCGGCGAAGGCTTTCGCCCAGCTCAAGGAGAGCCTGACCTTCAGGAAGGGAATGCCGATGGCATAGACGACGATTTCGCCTACGAGCAGGGCGACCAGGTCACGCCAGACGCCGCTGGTGTTCTCGTGGTCGGCAATCAGGCTTCCGGCCAAGGCCTCGAAGAGCATGGCGATCAAGAATCCGCCTGTCGGACCGAACAGGGCGCCGATGCCGCCGCCATTCGAGAAAACAGGTACTCCGACTGCCCCCAGGAGCAGGTAGAGGGCGATGCTCTCGGTCGCCATCACAGGTCGCAAGACCAGGCTGGCCAGCATGACGAAGAAGGTCTGCATCGAGATGGGGACCGGGGGAAGTGGGATCCTCAGGAAAGTCCCGACAATCATCAAAGCGCCGAACAGGGCGATGACAAGCAATTTACGTGTCGTGTTCATACCCCATACCCTATCGGCATTCCTTTTGTAATGTAAACATTGATTAGGTTGACAATTCCGGTGTAGCATGGCGGCATGACGACAAGGGAAAAGGTGGGAGAATATCTGAACGCCCATGGCGGCGCGTTTGTTTCCGGGCAGGAACTGAGCGAGAAGCTTGGCATCAGCCGGAGCGCAATCTGGAAAGCGGTCGAGGGGCTGCGGGATGACGGGCTTTTCATCGAGGCAAGGACCAACAAAGGCTACCGTCTCAGCCACAACGGGCAACTGTCCCTGGCCATGCTCCGGAAGCTGCTCCCCGGCCATGAGATCCATTTTCATGAGGATATCGACAGCACCAACCACGAAGCCAAGGCGTTGGCCGCCAAGGGAGCTCCGGACGGGACCCTCTGCATCGCCCGTCGCCAGAGTGGAGGACGGGGTCGGCTCGGCCGTTCCTTCTCCAGCCCCCATGGAGGCATCTACCTTTCCCTGGTGCTTCGTCCCAAGACCTCGGGTGAAGGGGCGTTGCTGACAACCAGTGCGGCCGCCGTCGCCAGTGCCTTGGCCATCGAGGAGAGTTGTCGCCTGCATTGCCAGATCAAGTGGGTCAACGACCTCTATTACCAGGAGAAGAAGGTTGCCGGAATCCTGACCGAAGGCGTTTTCGACTTGGAGAGCGGGCAACTATCGGCAATCGTCTCCGGCATCGGCATCAACTTCTGTACCCAGGAGCGGGACTTCCCTCCGGAGATCCGGCAAAAGGCAGGGAGCTTGTTCGCCGGGCCTTCCCAGGTGCCGGACGGGGTGGACCAGAACCTGCTGGTGGCGAGCCTGGTGCGCAACCTTTGCGGCTTCAGTGCCCACCTGGAGGAGCGGACCTTCCTTCCCGAATATCGGAATCGGAACATGCTGCAGGACCAGCGGGTCTATCTGTTCCAAGCGGGCAATCCGGCGGGCCAGGGGGTGGTGGCGGGAATCGATGACAACGCGAGGCTCTGCGTGCGCATGGACGATGGGAGCTTGCAGATTCTCGGTACCGGCGAGGTCTCCGTCCGTCCCGTGCTCTAGTCTTGCGTCCGTGAAACCGGTATAGTGGTGCGAAGAAGAGGAAAACGTCATGCTTGATGAAGTCAGACAGACTTGGAAGGAATATGTGGAGGCGCAGCTCGCGAAGCTGGCCGCTGGAAAACTTGGAGAGGGCGTGGCGCTTCCGGCCTTGGTCCTGCAGACCCCGCCGAAGCCGGAAATGGGTGACATCGCCTTTCCGCTGTTCGCCTATGCGAAGGCCCTGCACATGGGGCCTGCACAGATCGCCGCCCAGCTGAAGGGCTCCATCGAGGCTGATCCCTCGGCGCCAAGCGGTACCTTGCTGCTGGCCGGCCCCTACCTGAACATCAAGCTCGACATGGCTTCCTTGGCCGACAAGCTCTACCAGAAGGTGGTGGTCGAGGGAGTGCCGTACGGTCATACCGATATGCTGAAGGGCAAGAAGGTGATGATCGAGTTCTCCTGTCCCAACACCAACAAGCCGCTTCATCTTGGCCATATGCGCAACGACTCGCTCGGTTCTTCGGTCAGCGAGATCCTGAAGGCCAATGGCGCGGAGGTGATGAAGGTCAACCTGATCAACAACCGTGGCGTCCATATCTGCAAGTCGATGCTGGCCTACCAGAAGTTCGGGGGTGGGTCCACGCCCGAGTCGACCGGCAAGAAGGGAGACCATTTTGTCGGCGACTACTACGTGCGTTTCGCCACTTGGGAGAAAGAGGCCTTTGCCCAATATCAGAAGGAGGGGGGAACCCTTTCCCTCGAGGACTGGCAGAAGACTCCGGAGAGCCCGGCCGGACAGGCCCAGCACATGCTGGAACTGTGGGAGCAGGGCGATAGCGAGGTGATGAGGCTGTGGACGCTGATGAACGGATGGACGCTGGACGGTCTGCGGCAGAGCTACAAGACGATGCACATCCAGTTCGACAAGCTCTATTACGAGTCCGACACCTACAAGCTTGGCAAAGCCGAGGTGCTCAAAGGCCTGGAAGACGGAGTGTTCTATCGGGAGAAGGACGGTTCTGTCTGGGTCGACCTTGCTCCGATCGGATTGGACAAGAAGGTGCTTCTGCGCCGCGATGGTACCAGCCTCTACATGACCCAGGATATCGGTACCGCCATCACCCGTCACAAGGACTGGCCGTTTGACAGCCTGATCTACGTGGTGGCAAGCGAGCAGCAGTACCACTTCAAGGTGCTCTTCTACGTCCTTGGCCTGCTCGGCTATCCGTGGGCCAAGGAACTGCACCATCTCTCCTATGGAATGGTCAACCTGCCCACCGGAAAGATGAAGAGCCGCGAAGGTACGGTCGTCGATGCCGATGATCTGGTCGAGCAGCTCTCCCAGCTGGCCGCCGAGGAAATCAAGGAAAAGGGACGCGAGGAGGAGGTCGGTGATGTCAAGGCCACCAGTGCCTCTATCGCCCTTGGTGCTCTGAACTATTACCTTCTGCAGGTCAACCCGGAGCACGACATGATCTTCAACCCGAAGGAGTCGATCAGCTTCACCGGCAACACAGGTCCCTATCTTCAATACATGGGAGCCCGCATCTCCTCGATTCTGCGCAAGTACGACGAGGTGAAGGAGGACTACCAGAAAGTGGCCTTCGACGCCAACCTGCTGGGCGGGGCCACGGAGCGGGAAATCATCTCCGCCTTGGCCGACTACCCTGGCGTAGTGGCCAAGGCCGGCGCTCAGTTCGACCCGTCGTTGATCTGCTCGTACCTGTACGACCTCTCCAAGCTGTTCAGCTCCTGGTACCATGACAATCCGGTCCTGAAGGCCGAAGACAAGGCTCTCGTGGTCGCCCGGGTCGGCCTTTGCTCGCTGGTGCTGGCTGTCTTCCGCGACGCCTTCACCTTGGTCGGTATTCCCTTCCTCGAGAGGATGTAAGGGAAAGCTCTTGGATGCTGTATGGCTGGGGACAGCGTGCTGTCCCCGGCTTTTTTTGTCGCATGCAGGCACAAGTACCAAAAAGTGATGAATGCACTGTAAACTCATTCCGGTTATGTGATGTGAGATAACTCTTAAAAAGATGTTCTTCTTATGTGAAGCAAAGGGGTGATAGCTTAAATCCGCGCTGATTCCATACGCAAATACGGATTTCTTGCCATCCTCCGTAGGGCTGGCGCAAGGAAGCTCCGGGGTATCCCCGTCTCAAGGATCTTCGGCTCCCTCATGGCATCGGTCTTCGCCAACGGATCCTCCTTCAGGCAGCGGAAGTTCGCGGATGGGGCTTGGGCGTGCCTTCCTCCAGAAGCACCAACCGCTTCCTCTCGGCTGATGGGATTGACTGGAACAGGTTAGCGGCCTTGACTGTCGCAAAGTGGCTCATGAAAGTGTGAATCTCCCTTACAAAGTGGCTCATAAAAGTGTGATTGCGGCTTGTAAAGTGGCTCATAAAAGTGTGAATCTCCCTTACAAAGTGGCTCATAAAAGTGTGATTGCGGCTTGTAAAGTGGCTCATAAAAGTGTTTCTTTCTTGTAAGATGGCTCATGAAAGTGCTGTATGATTGTTGCCGTTTCCATTTGAAACACGAAGGAGGCGTCCCTTGTGGTATTTGCGTCGGAAAGCTGATGGTTTCTTAGAGGAGTGGAAAGCCCAGAAGGGACATCTGCCTTTGGTTATCCGTGGGGCCAGACAGGTTGGAAAGACAGAGACCATCAGGAAATTCGCGCAAGGACATTACGCGAGTCTGGTCGAGATAAATTTCGTCACCACTCCTGCAGCCAAGAGAATTACGGATAACGGGTATTCGGCCGAGGAGATCATCCGCCTGCTTTCCCTCATCCCCCAACTTTCCGTGAAGAACCCAAAAAAAGAGCCGCTGAGTGTTTCACTGCCATCACCGGAGTGACGGAGCGAAGCTCAACGGCTTCCTCATCTGACTCGACCAGGGCGAGGCCTTGGTCTTTGTCATATTTGGTTTTCACAGAATCGTCATGCGCCCGATCCTATGTAAAGAGCAAAACAAAAGCGACCAACTTTTCGGTTGATCGCTTTTGCATTTTTGTCCTATCTCCTTAGGTTAAAGGAACGCCAATTTTTAAACGATGATCCCCTGTAAGTTTCGGCTCCAAAATCCGGATAAGATCTTCAAGTTCTACTTTCTTCTTTGCATTCAAACCCAAGCACTTTGCAACGCCTGCCGAGTCTGTACTGAGTCTTGTTTTCAATTCCAGATGCATCTGGCCATCTTTTTCTTTGAAGTCATAAGAATGGATGTGTACCGGATCACCAAGACGAACGCCTTCGATATCAGAAAAATCAAAGTCGCTTTTCATCTTTCGCAATAATGGTTCTTGAATAATCAAAACGAAATGCTTGTTCAGATTCTCAAAAGTCTCACTCTTATGATGCATCTGAATAAGGATTGTTTTCAAAGTCATCTTCCAGTTCATGCCATATGATCTGCTATCATTTAGATCTTCTTGCGGAACTTCGAGTCCTTTCTCATGGAGTAACTTCTGGCGATCGGGCCAAACTGTTCCAGTTGTATCCAGAGTCTGTAACTCGATTCCAACGAAGTCTTTTACTTTACCATCTTTAGCAGACACAAAAAAATAATCAACATGACCACCTGGAATTGAAACCTCTGGAATCAAATACAATTCATTTCCGGGCTCGTGCAGGGTCAGAAGATGAAGGCAGTCTATAAAGATTTGATTGTGTTCTAACAGTCTGAAAGGGCAAATGATAACATCCTCATTCTGATATTTCACTGAGCATGTGCCGATTTTTATATCCGGGGTGGATTTTCTCATCTTAGTACAGACGCTATTAGTAAAAGGACAAGTCTGCCGTTTTACGACGGCTTTGTATTCGGCTGGTTCTTCTCTGACCGTATATACGCCAAAAAGCTCCGTCACTTTACTCATTGAACATTACCACCTCTCTATTATTAAACGTTCCTAAAATGCCACATCTTTCTTGTGCTGCCTGCAAATACTCAACTGACATATCAATTCCGATAGATCGTCTGTTAAGATTCGCTGCTACATAGTTGGTTGTTCCAGTCCCGGTGAATGGATCCAAGATTATTCCATCAGGGGGACAGGTCAGTATTATCGGTGTTTTAACTAAATCTTCTGGATATGGTGCAAAGTGCAGTTTTCTGCCTTGCGTATCCTCTGGAACAATCTGCCACACGTCTGTAATCATACTGCCCTTCGGATTATAAAATAGAAAGTAGAAGCCTTTATCCTGAAGCTCTTTTGCTCTTCCGCTAAGATTCGTCGTATCTCCATTCGTCACTCTTTGGTTCGCACCTTTAATGACCATACGAAAATCGGACAACTCTCCCTTAGAGATTCGGGCTAATACATCCTCTAACGCTGTATACGCATTTTGCCTTTGCTCTTCCGTCAGTTCAGTACTAAGCTCTATTTTGCGCCTATAACGAACACCGCTTACTCCTGTAGCACTTACAACAGCTCCGTTTTCTACATGTGCTTCACGTGGCTTTTTACGAACCGCATCCGCGTTATAGTAGTACCCTGATCTGTTTTTAACAAAATGAAAGAACGGCTCATATTCATTTCCCATGTTATCCTTGGATTGAGACATACCGCCTTTCATTTTATCCCATATCACAGTGTTTCTCAGGATCCAGCCTTGTTCGTCTTGCATCCTGATTGCGATACGATACGGGATATTTAAAAGCTGTTTGTTCTTATAGCTATCTCCTATGTTTAACCAAAAGGATCCTGTCGGCTTTAGTATTCGATGAACTTCCTGTATTATCAGCAAGAGATTTTCAATGTATTCTTGATAAGTTTTTTCAAGACCGATACCGCCACCAAGATACTGCCTCTTCATATAGTAAGGGGGACTTGTAATGACACAGTCAATGCAATTCTCTGGCATGGACCTCAACACTCGTAGAGAATCTCCACAAACAAAGCAAGGAGAGACATCTCTCGCGTCTTGTATATACTGATTTATCAAATCCATTTGAGAAACTTGTTCCTTTCTTGCTTAATGTGTTTTATCTGAGACAAATTCCATTACATCGTTAGGTGGGCAGTTCATGGCAAAACAAATCTTTTCGATAGTCTCCAATGATACATATTCGTCTTTCTTCAGTCTCGTAATTATGTTAAGACTTACACCAGCCTTCGAAGCCAACTCGGAGTTTGTCATCTTCCTATCTATCATCATGTGAAACAGCTTGTTGTACTTTACTGCCATATCCCCAAGCCTCCTCTCGGAAAACATATACGCCCACTCGATAACTATATCACAACATCGTGAGAATATCAACGAATTCAGGAATCTTTTGAAATAGGAAAAGCCGTCTCGTTGAACGAGTGACGGCTTTGAAAAGCGTTTATTAACTCATAAAATCATGCAACCATGCATTCACCGTAGCTATCATGATCACTAGCCCTTCTCCGATGACCGGAACCATGAAGATAATGAATCCGGTGACAATCATCTTCAAAGCTTCTGATTCAACTGCCAGTCTGAATGCCAAACTGGCTATTCCGGTCAGGACGAAGATGAATGCCAGGACTCCAAGGATCACACTGGATACACTGTTCAGGAAGATCCCTATCCATTGAATCACCGTTAGCAGGATGACAACAGGAATGAGCAGGATCTTCACGATAATCCTTAACACGGACATATCGGACCTCCCATAAATACGCTCGAAGGCTATGTATGATGGATTCAGAAGTCGTGTCCCTGTTCATTGTTTTGTTATGGGCAACTGAATTCACCACAAAGCAATATAGCAGTTCTTTTCGGAGGATGGCCGTTTTGACGTGATTTGTTCGGGATCTCTTCTTGGTATCCAGTACAAACGGATTTCCAGCATCAGTGTCGGTTACAAGCAGGACTACCAGATGTTCTCCATGGACTTTGAGGAGTTTCTCTGGGCAAAGGGATATCAGGACGATACGGTTTCCGACATGCTTCAACACATGCTTTCCGCCAGTCCATTTCCGGATATCGAGTACCAGATGTACTCCAAGCTGTTTTTAGAGTACTGCGTTCTTGGGGGCATGCCCCGAATTGTGTCGGCATTCATCGAGCAGGGGACATTCGAACAGCCGGTGAGCCTCCAGAGGCAGCTTCTCTCCGACTATGAAAGCGATATTCGGAAGTATACCGAGGGTTTGGACCAAGCCAGGATCATGCATACGTATCGGTCTCTTCCCGCGCAACTTGCCAGGGAGAACAAGAAATTCCAGTATGCGGCAATTGCCAAGGGAGCACGTGCCAAGGATTATCTTGGTTGCATCGATTGGCTTTCGGATGCAGGCTTGGTGAATGTCTGCCTTTGTCTCGGATTCCCCGAATTGCCGTTGAAAGGGAATGTCGATGCAGGTAAATTCAAGGTATATTTTGCCGATACAGGTCTTTTGATTGCTTCCCTTGACGAAGAGGCTCAGACAGATGTACGGGCCAACCGGAATCTAGGGGTATACAAAGGAGCGGTGTATGAGAACTTCGCCGCGGAAGCCCTTACCAAGCAAGACTATCCGCTCTGCTATTACAAGCGGGAAAACTCGACGCTGGAAGAGGATTTCTTCATCCGTTCTGCCAGTGAACTGATACCGGTCGAAATCAAAGCGAACCAGAACCAGGCAAAATCTTTGGTCCAGCTTGTCCGAAGCGACAGGTATCCGGACATCCGGCATGGCATCAAATTCACAACGGGAAACGTGGGTGTTTCCCTCCCCATTGTTTCGTTCCCCTTCTTCTGTCTTTTCCTCCTGAAACGGTACATGCAACAGCAGGCTCTTTTCCAATGATTGTTGGCGATTTGCATAAATCCTTTGCAAAGTACCTGTCAAACAGGTAGACTGATATCGAGGAACATCTATGAGGAAACCAAAGATTCTGGTGGTCGGGTCCTTTGTCATGGACCAGATCGCGTTGACCGATAAGGTACCCCACGAAGGAGAGACCGTATTGGGGAAATCCTTCTCCAAGGCTCCTGGCGGGAAGGGGGCCAACCAGGCGGTGCAGGCTGCCCGTCTGGGGGCGCAGGTGACGATGGTGGGCAAGCTTGGCCGCGATGCCAACGGCAGGGACATGATCGAGGTGCTGGAAAAAGACGGAATCGACGTCAGCCATGTCGCCTATGACGACAAGCTTCCTTCTGGCTGTTCGGTCATCATCCTGCAGAAACAGGCCGATGGGGCGGTCCACAACCGGATCATCGTCCTGCCAGGTACCAATATGGCGATTACCGAACGCGATGTCGCGTTCCTGAAGGAGTCTATCGGTGACTACGATCTGGTGATGCTGCAACTGGAAATTCCGATGGAAATCAACGAGCTGGTCGCTGCCTGGGCCTATGAGAAGGGGGTGCCCGTCATGCTGAACTCGGCTCCGAGCGCGCCGCTTTCCGACAGCCTGCTCTCCCATCTCGCCTATATTTCTCCGAACGAGCACGAGGCGGCCGA
>Ga0256404_1011111_pt1 | contig 12187 bp, 11 predicted proteins | sample RumenRJG_01DNA_FD_185990 | JGI IMG/M metagenome (GOLD analysis project Ga0256404, IMG submission 185990) | Bovine rumen microbial communities from Lethbridge, Alberta, Canada - RJG_01 | ecosystem: Host-associated > Mammals > Digestive system > Stomach > Rumen | place: Canada: Alberta | collected... | reverse complement strand
TCTTTGCGTATGGCTGAACAATTCGACCATAATGCCACCTAAATCCAAGCCCCTCCATTTATGGTATACGAGGCTCCTGTCATAGACTGGACATCTTTTTCCACATACTGGACATCGATTTGAATGGATCTTAAGAGGATGCAGGTATACATGCAAAGAGGTAACACCATACTCGTCTTCAGAAAAATTGAAGTTATCGATTACAGAATCATTGACTGAAAGAGATTTCTTTAATAGAGTAACAGTAGGGACCATTTCTTTTCCTTATTATGTTTTTTTGCGTTATTAACAAAATACAGGATAGCAATGGTCTTTTCAATTCAAGTTTTCAAAGAGCTTTAAAGATCACGTTAAATGATCTAAAAGGGTAAATAGATTATTCAGAGACTAGTGCTTTTACCCACACTTATGCACGAAGCCTCCTAAATATACTAAAATTCAATCTTAAAATAACATATCAATTGAGTTCTCTCTGATTAAGCTTTTTAAACTAAAGCTATATCAAACGAATCTTCAAAATCTTTTCTAAAATTTACCCATTATTCCTTTACATAAGGGTAGTAAGGCTTTCCAAAGTCTTGTTTGTCGTAGTTATCCATCATGATATCTAGCATTACAGGCAAGAGCTTTTGTAAAATTGCACACCCATCAAAAAGTTGAAGTCTGTTTACTTGACTTCCACAGGTAGCACCTCCATGAACAAGTTGATTGCGCATGGTATACAATCTGTCAAACACTACACTAAGCAAAGTGTCGCTATCTTGTTCAACTAAAGCCTTTAAGGATTTCTCCTTACTCTTTTTAAAACTCTCTTCCCAAGGAATATCAGAATTTGAGGTTCCATTGTAAAAATCCCAATAAGGCTGATAGGTATATTTGTTATCTAACAACACTTTGATACTCTGTGAGAATTCTGTCCATAAAGATTTACTTAGAGTCTTTTCTTTATCTAAATTAGCTAAACTTAGAATAAAAGTTCTAAATCCAAGTTTATCTCCTGCTTTTACAGAGGAGCGCACCTCTTTACCGTAAGCTGCATTAAAGCTTATCCATAAAGTTATATACTTAAGATCAAGATCGTCTTTAGATAAAGCCTCAGCTTTTTCAAACCAGCTTAAAGCTCTGTGGATCCTGACTCTAAAGTTCTCCTCAAAAGAGCCTTTAAGTAATTTGTATTTGCTTTTAGTTTCTTGAATGCTCATAAAGGCTCCTAAAAATCACCTATAACCTATTGTCAATCAAAGATTATAGGCGTTTAAAATTTATGTTTTTGTGACATTTCTATGAATTTAACTAACTGAAATTAAAACTTAATTCTAATTTTTAAGATATTCACTTTATTACTGTACAATGTCACTAACAATGTAGGTAAAAGAACTTAAAACTATAAAAACTTTAAGTTCTATATCGTTATTACAATGGTAAGACAAGAGGTTTCCGTTATACGGAAAGTTTAGAAATATTTACTACAAAACTTATGTTCCGTAATAAAAGTAACAGAAGGCTACTACTATGGACTAGGAGGTAATGAAATCTCACTGATAATTTTTGCTTTTCCTAAAAAGCTTCCTACCCAAGCTTTTAATTCTGGTTCACTTTGAGTGGTAATGGTAAGTTTAACACCACCGTTTGCAAGATCTTCTAATTCCTGTTTATCGGCCCATTTACGCTCTTTTACGTAATCAGATGCTGAAGGATCAATCTCAATTACAAAAGTTTTGGGCTCATGCCAAGGAAGACCAAAAGCTTTATCATCGTAAGGTGGGAATTCATAATCTACCTTTACATTCATAAGCTCTAGTGAGCGTATTCTGTGAATTGCAAAACTTACTAAATGCTTTTTGGTGGTTATAGCCGGCATCGATCAGTAAATTTTCAATTTAATTCTTTAAAGGAGGAGTTAATAAATCCTTATCGTTCAATTAAAGTAGTGCAATATTACATGTATTTTATTTTTTTCTACTTTCCGCATAATGGAAACATTTCATCTTATTATTTACACATTCATTTTTAATATTGGAAGTTTCACATATGATGACTACCTAGCAATGATTTACATTTATCTAATTTTGATTAGATGAAGAAAAATCTAATTAAATGAACAATTAAGTCTGGGAATTTTATAATAGTCACAAAAATATATGAGCTTGATATTTATAATAAAATTATTGGTTATATGTTGTTAATACATTAAAGAAATAATTCACAAGGCGTAAAAATGAGCAACTTTATAAAAAATACATATGAGGTAACCACCTCTAAAGTTGAGAAAGAAAACAATTTTTCTTTTTTATTTAACTACTCAGATTTAGTTGATAACAATATTGTTCGTCAAGTGATGGTTGAAAAAAAACTTAATCAAGAAAAGTTGTCAAGTGACGAAGTTTGTTTCTTTAAAATTCCAAAAATTGCATATGACAAAGATTATCCTCATAAAGAAGCTTTTGAAAATGTATTACTGACAATGGACAACCCTTCTTTCAATTTTGTATATATTTTGGAAGGAAACAAAAAAAATATTAATTTATATGTAGGCGTAGTAAAAAATGAAAATGAAAACGCCAGTAAATTAACTGCAAGAGACTATGGAAATTTGCTAAAAGGAGCTCTAGAAGGAAATTTTGGTGGAAGTAATATTGAAAAACTAAAAGGATCTGAACTAGAAGATGCAATATTATGTCCAAAAATTTTCAATGCAGAGAGTCCTACATCAAAATATGATTCGGCGGGTATGATTATCGGAGTGCCTTCTGAAAGTTCAAAACAAAATGAAAATTCAGATACAGGGTTCCAAGGTATTGATCGCCTGATTAATAGCATGATTGGAAGCAACTGGAGAGTTGTAATTGTATCTGAACCTGTAAGTAAAATAGATACATTTGCGTTCAGAAACAGTGTATATAATCTTTACGAAAAAATCGCTCCTTTATCAAAGCATTCTCAACAAGTGGGTTCAAATTATCAAGAATCTAACTCAACTTCAAATAATTCAAATTCTTCTAATTCAGTATCTTTTACAACAAACAAAAGCACTACAGATGAAAATGGAGAGAGTCATAGCTATAGTGATGGGGATGGTACAAGTAAAGGCCATTCAAAGACTTATGGTGATTCGACTCAAAAAAATCAAAGCAAGTCAAAAGGAACTTCTACATCATTCCAAAAAAGTGGTTCTGCTTCATTGAATTTTACAAATGAGTTTGTAAATAAAAACTTGCAAGAAATAGTGAAATTTATTGATGAAGATCTACTAAAGCGCATTCAAACAGGCATTACAAGAGGTTTATTTAAGACTTCAGTTTATTATATGGCAGATTGTCCAAGTACTGCTAATAGGTTGAAATTAGGTATGCTATCTCTTTTTAAAGGAGATGCGAACATTTTTAGCCCATTGCAGGCAATAGAACTTGATATGGATAATTATGAAATTAGAAATTGTCTGAGTCTATATCAAAATGTTCTCACATTTACTAAAGATGCAAAAGAAAAATTGGTTTTAGAATCTAGACCATGTAGAGAAAACGAAACTTGGTTAAGTACATATTTAACCCCTTCAGAAATTAGCATAATGGCTGCTTTACCACAAAATGAAATTCCTGGTATATCAGTTTACGAGGGAGTTGAATTTGGATTGAATACAAATACCGCTGGAGGTTTCCCTTTAGGTAAAATAATGCACAAGGGAAGAAAACTTGATAATGTTGTTCTTGAATTGAATAAGGATTTTTTTAGTAAGCATACTTTTATTGCAGGTGTTACAGGTAGCGGAAAAACTACAACTTGTCAAAAACTACTACAAGAAGCAAAAATTCCATTTTGGGTAATAGAGCCAGCTAAAACAGAGTATAGGACCCTTATAAACCATTACGACAATTGCATTGTTTTTACAGTCGGTGATGAAAATGTAGCTCCGTTAAGATTTAATCCTTTTGAATTAGTAGAAAATGAGAATGTGTCATCTCATATTGATATGTTGAAAGCAACCTTCTGTTCAGCTTTTGTGATGGAAGGATCAATGCCTCAACTTATTGAAGAAGCAATATATAAATGTTATGAGGATAAAGGATGGAATACTGACAATAGCGTATTTGAAAAAGGAATTTCGAATGAAGACGATAAGTATCCTACTTTATCTGATTTCATATCAGCGCTAGATTATGTTGTTAAAGAAAAAAAATTCGATTCAAGGTTAGAAAATGATTATAGAGGTTCTTTAGTAAGTAGGTTCTCAAACTTACTAAAGGGACCAAAAGGAAAGATGTTAAATACAAAACATTCTGTAGATTTTTCTAAACTTGTAGAAATGAATGTTGTCTTTGAAATAGAATCTTTAAAATCATCAGAGGATAAATCCTTGATGATGGGATTCATCTTGTCAAGATTGTCTTGTGTTATAAGAAATAAACATAAAATAAATAACGATTTCAAGCATATAACTTTAGTAGAAGAATCTCACAGATTACTATCAAAAGTAGAATATGGCGATAGTGGGGCTAAGAAGAGTGCAGTTGAGACCTTTACGGATTTGTTAGCTGAAGTAAGAAAGTACGGAGAGGGATTGATTATTGTTGATCAAATACCTAATAAATTAGCTCCAGAGGTTATAAAAAATACAAATACAAAGATAATTCACAAAGTCCTTGCAAGAGATGATAAAGAGACAGTCGGTGATTCGATGTTAATGAATGACAAACAAAAGTCCTTTTTATCTTCTCTCGAACCAGGACAGGCAATTGTATTTTCAGAAGGTATAACAAAGCCTGTTCATGTTTGTATTGATAAAGTTACTGATACAAGCGAAAAAGAGATAAGTGATGAAGTTGTAAAAGACAGATTTGACGCTTTAAAAAAAAATTTTATTAATTCAAAAGAACAACAATTTAGAGAAACTATTGTAGCTAACTTGTTTAGAAAATTCGATTCCGAGATTAAGAATATACTAGAACAAGTAGAACAACATAAATTTGCAGAAAATGCTGTATATTGTTTTTCAGATGAATTTATAAATGATGTAAGCTTAGTTGTAAAACAATTAAGTAAAGATGGTAAATTGGAGAATGTAAATATAGATAAAGTATTATCAATATTGGTAAAAGAAAAATCACAACAAGAAATTCGTGATACAGCTTATGAGGCTGGTTTGTTTGATTTAGTAAAGGCTTTTTTTTACAAAACAAAATTAACCATAAAATTAGTTAGTATCTTAAATTTTTTTAAAACTCAATTAAATTAAAAATTTTAATCAACTTAGGAGTGACTTATGTTTGGTATTCTTGTAGGCATCTTTGAGGTCGTAAAAACTGCAGTGTCAATTGTATCATCTCTTTCTACGACTCTTGGAAAAGGTTTAATTTCCTTTTCAAATATGTTAAACGGATTTTTAGTAGGTCTTGGTTTGATTAAAGAAGAGAATGATGTTAACACTTTAGGCGATAAAAAAATTCAAGCAACAGAATCAGGTGTTGTTCCAGAAAACTTTAGTACATATGGAGATTATCTAAAAGCTCTAGAGGATTTTGAAGTTGATCCTGAAAGATCCCTTGAGATTAGTGATGACGAGAAGCTTAAAGCTGGCACACAAACTCAGCTAGAAATTTTAGTAGATAAATTTGGTCCTGATGTAGTAAAAGATATGTCTGATTTAATGGCCAAAAATTTAGACTATTTTGAAAAAAGAGCTCCATTATATGCTGAAGTTCAAGTGAGTGATTCTGATTTTATTCCAAATGTAACTCAGACTATTTTAGGAAAAGAAAGTGATATTGAAAAGTATGAGAACACACTTGATAAAATGTGCGAAATAGAAAAGAAAGTTGAACCAGAAAAGAGTATTATTGATGTATTAAACGATATAAAGAAAATGCAAGGTGAATAGTAATGCAATTGTATCTTTTGGTTAGAAATCACGAATTTTCTCTTTATGACAAAAGAAACAGTGAGTTAGTCTTGATCCCTATAGATGGCAAATCTTCTATGGAGTTTAGTTTACCAAGTGTAAATGAAGATCTTGAAAAATTGCTAAAATTTGTAGAAGATTATTTTTGCTTAGAATCAACATCTGAAATTAGATTTTGCTTGTTAGAGTGTTTCAATAAGGTTATCTCTGATAATGTAAGAAATTACCTTAAAGAAAAAGTATCAGATACATTAAGTATTTCACAATGTATAAAAAACTTAATTAAGGATTATTCTAAAAATCCTGATAATCATATTGATGAATATGGAATCAATTATGATGGTAGCTGTTATAAGTTACAAAAAGAGAAACTTTATAGAGGCAATTATTCTCTATTAGCTATGAATGTTGATGAAGAACAAATTGCAAAATATATCCCATAGAGACTTAAAATGAATTATATCACTTGTCCAAACTGCAAGAGTCCTAATAAAGAGGATTCATTTTTTTGTGAAAATTGTGGCGAATTTTTACTTGCTGATAAGTATGAAAAATCATCTTACGACAAAAGTCAGTTTAAGTTGATGCGCATTATTGAGAATTTAAGAAAGTTTAAGCCTAGTATTACCGTTTTAGATGAAGCTTTTGCGTATCAATCTCAAAAAATGGAGCAATTAAAAGCTCTTTATAATTTACCTGAGTTTTCTGATAATAAGAATTTATGTGAAAAAATATCCACCTTCCTATCACTATGCTCAAATCCTGAGTTTCAAATTGCTTTTGTTGGATCAATTAAAACCGGAAAGTCAACTCTAATTAATTCTTTATTAGGCAAGAATTACGCTTCATGGAATGTAACTCCAGAGACTGCTGCATTAACTAAGTTTAGATTTAGTCCTAAAGACTACATAATTATCACATTCTATGATAAAGAGGAATGGGAACAATTATGGCAATCTCGTAAGGATGCAGATAAGTTCATGGAAGAATATATAAGTCTGAATGCTGATTCTTGTAAGGATGTATGGGTAGGACATGAGCAAATAAGAAAAGAGCTTGCAAATTCAGACATTCTAGATGAATTGTCGAAGTGGTCAACCTCAAAAACAGCAGAACACTATTTTGTAAAAGAAATAGAAGTAGGAATTTCAACTTTACCAAAAACTTTCCCTCCACAAGTTGTTCTTGTTGATACTCCAGGTCTAAATGATCCTGTTGGTTATAGATCAGACTTAACTAAAAATTACATTCGTAAAGCAAATGCTGTATTTGTATGTGTAGAATCAAAAAAACTTGAGCAGTATGATATTGAAACCATATCAACTGCACTATCTGTGTCTGCAAACAATAAAGAGAAGGTTTATATCATAGCCACACAATGGGATAGGCTAAATAATCCTGATACTGATTGGGAAGTGCAAAGTGAGTATGTTGTAAAACAAATTACAGGTAAGGGATTTTATGATACAGAAGATATTGCAAGGTCTCACTTAATTTATACAGCAGCAGCTATTCATAATATTTGCAGAGATTTTGATGAAAACACATCAAAAGAAGATAAGAAAATATTGCAAAAATTCGCGTTAAACTTTGATGAATTTGATATTTCTGATTCAGATGTAAGAAAAAAATTATCTGAAAAGTCAAATATTGAAACTGTATTAAATCTAATAAGTGATAATTTTGCTTCAAATTACAAAGAGTTATTAGTTCAAGACATAAACTCTCTAAATATAGACATAAGAGCAATGTTTAGGAGAATTGCTTTGGATTTTAAAAATGATAAGTTGGACTTTTTAAACTCAACTTATGCTGATTTAGAGCAGTATAAACAAATCGTTGAACAAAAGAGAAAGGATTACCAAGAGATTAAAGCTGTGTCAAATGCATTGAAAGATTTCGTTGATGCGTTAGATAAACAAACAATGAGAAAAACTCAAGCTATTTGTGATCAGTTAAGAAAAAAAGCAAAAATTTGATAGAAATACAACAAGAAAATTAACTATATGAAAATAAAGGAAATTGCCAAACTTTGTGGTTTGATAGTCTACGGAAATGGTGATTTTCAAGTTGAAGGAATTACTTATTCTGAAGATGCTCAAGAGCAGGATATAAGTGTTGCCTTTAAAAAGTCTGACATATTTAAAACAAAATCAAAGGTTGTTCTTAGTGAACCTTTTTTTGAACAGTCAGATAAGATTTTGTTATTGTGTCAATATGGTCAGTTATTTCCATCATTAGTTAAAATCGCAAAATTACTTGCACAAAATGATCCTCAACTAAAATTATGTTGCAATTCTGATTTTGCTCATAATCAAGAAAAATTTGTGATTGGCCCCAATTCTGTTATTGGGAAAAGTACAATCATTGGTCCTTTTTCTACAATAGGTACGAATGTTTGTATTGGAGATAACTGTGTTATTGAATCAAACGTTTTTATTGGTGATAACACAGTTATAGGCGATAACTGTGTTATCCATTCAGGTGCTAAAATTGGAGTTGCTAGCTATTTTCATTATAAAGAGGATGGTAAAAACAAAGTTTTTGAAGGTATTGGCAAAACAATAATTAATAGTGACTGTCAAATTGGTTTTAATTCTGTGATTCAGAGAGGAACTCTGTCAAATACAGTAATTGGCAAAAATGTACTAATTGGAAATTTGGTATTGATTGCCCATGATGTAAAAATTGGTGATAGTTGCATGTTAATTTGTCAATCTGGAATTTCTGGTAGAGTAATAATAGGTAAGAGAGTTTCCATTTGGGGAAAGACAGGTGTAAAAGATAATGTTTCTATAGGGGATGATTCTTGCATATTAGCCATGTCCGCTGTAACCAAGAATGTAGGTAAAGGAAAGGTTATTTCAGGATTGTTTAGTAGAGAACATAAAAATGAATTAAAAATCCAAGGTTTTATTGAAAGATTGTTTAGGAAGTAAAAAAAATGGGTGGAAGTTGTTGTATTTGTGATTGCTGCATCGCAGATTGTGGCTTTTGTTGTATTTTTGATTTTTGTAGTGATTCAGGTTGTGATTATCATCCAAAAGAGAATAATACAGCAGATAGAGCAAAAAAGATTGCTGGTGAACTTGAAGACATGAAAAAGAGAGCTAGCAAAGATGGTCAGGAGATAGGAAAAAGCGCCCTTGATGAAATTAATGCAAGTCTAAATAAATTCATCTCAGACCTTACACAAGTCAATGCAAAAGAGTTTGGAGGAAAAAAACTTAATATTCAAGTAGAAGTCCTTCAGGAAGAATTGGACAAATTAAAGAGTGAGATTACAAGTTTTGTAGGTGATAGATTAAATGAAAGATTAGTTCTAACAGATCCTGAACTTAATCCGATTTTAAATGAGCCTAATGATGATAAAAGAGCAAAGAATTTTAATCAATTTTATGTAAAAATTCATAAACAAGCTGTAAATGATTTATCAAAAAAAATAGAATCATGCGTAAAAAAGCAGTTTGAGATAGTAAAAAAAGTAATCAATACAAGGTTGTCCGAAGTTGATAGATCAATAAGTGATAGTTATTCTAATTATAAAAAGGGCTTGCAAATGTTAGAAGAGAAAGGTCAAGAACTCTCTAACTCTCAGGTTGATTGTATGTACAGTATTAGCCTTGCAGATATAGTTTTAAAAATTGTAAATCCTAATAACAAATAGGTTTAATATGCAAACAATCATATCTGCAAACTCAACTATTGTTAATTTGTTACGAGCGGAACAGCCACAGAATTTAGAAATTTATAAACCGTCAAAATTTAATTACTACGTTAAGTCTAAACGTGGTTTTGTTGTTTACAACACTTTATGTAATTCATTACATAAATTTACTTTTTTAGAATACGAAAAAATTTTGGGAAAGCGTAAGTGTGGTCTTGCTTTAAAAAAGAAGCTTGTTAAAGAAGGAATCATTGTTGACCCAAAATTTGATGAACTAAACTCTTTCTTGAGTTGGGCTGAAAAAAATAGAAAATTAGAGAAGAGTTTTGTCTCCTTTAACATTACCACCACAATGAAATGCAATGCAAGGTGTGAGTATTGTTACGAACAGTCTTCAGAAAAATTTGATTATGATGTTAATAAAATTCAGTCTTTGATTAATTTTATTAAAAGAAAATCTATTAATTCTAAAAAAGTTGCAATTACCTGGTTCGGAGGAGAGCCTCTTCTAAATATGACATTGATTGACTTGGTGTCAAATCAATTGAAAAATGATGGAATAGATTTTACTTCCTACATTATTACAAATGGCAGTCTTCTAAGTCCACAAGTTATAAATGATAAGTTTCCTTTGTGGAATGTGAAAGATGTACAAATCACACTCGATGGTCTTGCTGATACTTACCTAAGTAGAAAACAATATATTGACTCTAAAGAAAATGTCTTCGAAAAAATTCTAGACTATATTTTATTAATGGGGCAATCAAGTGTTAACGTTCATATTAGATTAAATATTGATCATAATAATATGGATGAAATGCTTGAACTTATAAAGTTACTAGATTCAAAATTTGGAGATATCACTAATGTTTCTTGGTATCCAGCATTTATAACTGGAATAGGAGACAAATTCACGGAAAGGGAAAAATCTATTTATTTAAAGAGAATGTTTTCATGTTTGAAAGATCCTTCAAAAATGAACATTAGTAATAGATTATATAAATTACCTAAAAGTTCTCCTTGCATGAGAAATGATCCTTGCTCATACACTATAGATACAGATGAAAACATTTTTATCTGTGAGCATTTGGTGGGGCAGCCTGGTAAATGTATAGGGAATCTTAATAACTTTAGTAAAGAAGTTAATGAAAAAAGAACAAGATTAGAATTTAGAAATGAGTGTAAAAAATGTGTATTTTTACCAAAATGCATGGGTGGTTGTTACGTTAATTTAGAAACAAATGATTCTCCTTGTATGATTGAAAAATACATGATTAAAGGTTATTTATCATTTCTTGCAGAAAAATTTTGGTGATTTTATGTTTAAGAAAATATTATCTTTTTTTGGTATATGCTCAATAAATGATGTTAAACAAGTTGAAAACAAAGTTACTCTTTTAGATAGTAAATTAGATTCAGTATGTTCAATGATTGAAGATAGTATTGCGCTACAAAAATCACAATATGAATTCTTGTCATCAAAAATTTCAGAAGTTATTGCAGACTTTAATAACGTAAAAGAACAAGTAAGTAGTTCTACTCTTGAGTTAAAGCAAACTTTCTCAGAATTATTTGATGTGAAAGTTAATGTTATAAAGAAATCAGTTCAAACACAAATTAGTCAATGTGAACAAAAGGTAGATTTAGTATCATCGTCTTTCCAAGAATATAAAGATAAATCTAATTCAGACTTTGATTTCATAAAAAACAAAGCATCTTCTATCCTTGAATGTCTTGATAATAACAATCATCAACTAGTTGATTTGCAAAATGCAAATCATCAAAATTTAACATCAAGCCTAAGCAATTTAGCAAATAATGTTGAAGAAACAAAGCATTCTTTAAATTCAGCGCAAGAAGAAATTAAAAATGTTGTTTCCGATAAACTAACTACTTTAGACAAGAGTTCAGAAATCATAGAAAGCTTATTAAGGTTAGTTGCAGCAAATCAATTATTAGACGATGTTGAAAGAGAATGTAATGCTAAACACAAATAGTCTGTTGTTGTCATGATATTCTTTTATAAAATACCTTAATTAAGAGTTATATAAGCAGAGATAAAAAATGAAAGATAAGTCAGTTAATGTACAGGATAAAGTATCCCCTAGCATCAATAATGTTAATGTTTTAGAGGAAGATATTGTTGGTGATTTATTAACTACAGAATCAAAAAGTAATGAAAAATCAGAGCCTTTTTTTAAGTTATTAAAAGAATTTGTATCAAGTATCTACTGGGTAATTGTCTCTATAATCAATTTAGTAAAAGGCATTTTTGCAAAAATTTTTGGCTTCACGATTGTAAATATTGAAAATTTATCAAATAAGGAAGCAGCTAGTGTAATCAGACGAAAAATGATAATCGCTTCATTTGATATTGTAATATTTGGAGCGTTTATTTTTTTCTTATGTCAATTGTTACTATTCACTAATAAAAATAATGATCCTTTTATTAGTGAATCTGGTTTGATGATAGCAGTTTTTTTTCATTTTGTATTTGCTTTTATGGCGAAATTATGAACCACCACTAAGTTCACACTTTTAAAGCAGGTGTAAACAAAGGAAGCATAATTTCGCTTTTATACTGCTCAACAAGCTTAAGCGGTGCTCTTTAACAGTTATTGTAA
>Ga0256404_1011109_pt1 | contig 12189 bp, 11 predicted proteins | sample RumenRJG_01DNA_FD_185990 | JGI IMG/M metagenome (GOLD analysis project Ga0256404, IMG submission 185990) | Bovine rumen microbial communities from Lethbridge, Alberta, Canada - RJG_01 | ecosystem: Host-associated > Mammals > Digestive system > Stomach > Rumen | place: Canada: Alberta | collected... | reverse complement strand
TCCAAGGTGCCTTTGGTATATTTCCCAGATAACGTAGGTCCCGAAGACCTTGAGCTTATCAACCGGGCTTACAGGAAAGAAAACAGACAAGGTCTGTTTCTTTCTCTGCAAGCCCCGCTCAAGCCGTTAGGCTTGGACGGGGTAATTGACAAATCTCCCCTCTCTTACCGGTCAACGCCGACCAGCATGTAGGCCAGGTCTCTTGATTTCGTAACCGCCAGAATCATGGTGACTTCCAGCGCGCACAGCGAGACGACACTGGCCGATGTAAACATTTTTTCATAATACTTCTTCCCGTCATCCGCGTAGTTTTTCAGCGCGGACTTTCCGTACTTGACGTTATTCAGCGCGTCATCCGTGGACGATTTCGAATCGCCGTCCTTTCCCTTGTTCTCGTTCGCCAGACTGGAAATCTCCAGAATCTTTGTCGTCTCCACGGCCGTTTTCGCCCCGTCCGCGTCCGCGTCGGATTTCTCCGACACGATGGTTTTGGTGGACAGAAGGTTCGGATCATTGGCCATGACCGCTGTGGACACGAACTGGAACATGAACACGATCAGGAGAATGCACGCGCCCTGCAGGCAGACGCCGAGCAGCTTCTTGAAATACGTGACGGCGTGGATATGGAAAAACCGGCTGTTCGAAAAATTGTCGGCAATCGCCAGCGGCGCCAGAATCACGCGGGCCGTCAGTTCCAGCACCATCGTCAGGCAGGTCAGCCGGACCACGATTTCCGCGACCCACGACAGAATCAGCGGAAACAGGAGCTTAAAGAAAATGCCGATCTGTGTCAGGAGGTGGGCGTTTTCCGCAAACGCGGTCATGGCGCTGACCGCGTAGGAATACTCCGTCGGCGTGGCCGTGATTTTTCCTTCCGCCGACATGAGCAGCTTCGTCACCGAGATGGCAAACCGGAAAATCAGGTTGCAGATCCCGATGCCGTTGTCCATAATGAGGACTGCCGCGATCGCCTGCGCGAACGTCCGGATCATGGACTCCGCCGTCACCTGTGAGTTAATCGCCAGCGTGGCCAGCGTGACAAACAGCATGACGACAATAAACGCAAGCCCGATCGTTTCCAGAATGCCGTAGAGCTGCCGGATTGTCGTCAGATGTCCATTCGTTCCGCCGTGATCGGCCGCGTACAGGATGCTGTACGCCAGGTTGAGGGATTTGAGGCAACTGTTTGTCAGCCCCGTCCCGAACAGCTGATTCAGGATCGACTGGAACGCGTTATCGAAAATTTCCACAAAATCACCCCCTTTCCTTATGAAAGCATGTCGTCAATCAGGCTCTGCGAGCCGAGCAGGACGACAATCATCGCGACCTGCATGGCGCAGAGGTATACCAGCGTGCTTGTTTTTGTCAGTCCGACCGACGCGTTGTATCCGTAGGTTTCATAGGAATCCAGAATCGCGCCGAATGTGGCCGCGTCGTCGTTGTACGTCTTGTCGCTGAATACATGGAGAAGCGAGTTGCATCCGTCAATCCACTCTTCCTCGCCTTTTTCCCCAAAGGTGATATTGGCGACCCGCGCCCCGCACCAGTCAAAAGCGTCTACCATGTGATCCCCGAGGAACGTCAGTCCTTTGACAACCAATGGCTTGTTGTCCTCATTGGCTTTATCGGACACCACCTTTTCCTTATCCTTTTCCGCCTTGTCGAACGTCGTCTTGTACCCCGACAGCAGGGAGTTGTTCTGCTGGGACATCTGGTAGGTCAGCTGCGGCGTCCCCCACAGGATCGTGATGATCGCGACCATCTGAAGGGCCCGGGAGAGGATTTTTTTAAGATACCTCGCCCCGGCGTCAAACACGCCGCGGGTATAGAACGCACTGAGCGCAATCGGAGCCAGAATAATCCGGCCCGCAATCTCGTAGAGCCGTTCGACGGCGACCAGAAGGACGACCAGCCGGACGACAAAAATGAGGGCAAACGGAATCAGGATTTTCAGCATGACAAACGGCGCGTTGCTCAGGAGATGATTTTCCATGTATGTCTTCATCGCCGAAAGCATCGTATCCAGCGTGTCTTTTTTATAGCCGAAGTCCTGCGTACCGGCCTTTGCCAGCAGGGTTTCCGCGTAAATGGCACCCAGCCTGACAAACCCCGAGGCGATCAGGAACCCGTTTGTCAAAAAAAGGTCTCCGATCAGCATCCGGACAAGTGACCGGAGAACCGTCTCCGGTGTGAGCGGCGCGATCGAAGCCGAACTGACCAGATCAATCAGCAGGTAGACGCACAGAAGCCCGGTGCCGAAGGCGACAAACACGTTGTACATGTTTTCAAGGTCGCTTCCCGGCGTAACCATGCTCTGCATCACTTCACTGAGCTTCTGGAGGATTCCGCTCATGCTTTTCAAGTTTTCATTTCCATAGGCGCTGGTGACAACAGCCCGCATCATCCAGCAGATTGCCTTGTACATACGATCCCTCCTTCAGACTCCGACCAGTTCTTCCGCGAGACCCCGGCACTTGAACGTCCCGACAGCCGCCGCGCTCAGGCAGGCCAGAAGGAACAGCACGGTCCGCAGACTGTAGACATTGTAATAAAGGACATGTCCGCATTCTTCCGTCGGGTCGTTCTTTGCCGACTTCTGGATTTTCTGCCACATCTCCGTCGCCTTGCCAGACGAGCCGAGCGACGCGAACCCGCCTGTCTGGTTATCCACGGCCTGGCTGGCCTTGTCGATCCACCAGAGCAGGACATTGTTTTCCGTGTCGTCCGTGTTCGAGTAGTCCAGCCGCATAAGCCGCATCGTCACCGCTGTGGACAGTTTGCCGCTCGTGATCGGCGCGATGTCGCTTAAAATCTCGCTGTCGCTCTCGCCGGATATGTCTTTATGGGCCAGGTTTCCGTCTTTTGTGATGTAGATTGCCTGCGAGCTGTCATAGTCTGACTCTGTCGGGGCCATAAGGATCGTATCCATTGCGTAATAGGATCCCCAGATGACCGCCAGAATCGCGATTCCTGTCAGCACGGACGCCAGCAGCTTCTTCATATACCGGAGCGCGGTGGACCGCCGCTGATAACTGTCCGTATATCCGTTCGCGACAACAAGCGGTGCCAGCGTGATCCGGGCAACGAGATCAATGCCGCGGACAATGCAGACAAGATAAATGATGGTGTCGGCCGCCTGAATAACGATCCACGGCGCAAGACCCCGGATCAGGAACCCGACCGCGCCATTCGCGTTGTCCGCGTCCGCCTTGACAAAAGCGGAAATCGCCGACATGCCGGACGAGTAACTGGATTCGCTGTACGTCTTCGTGAAATTTCCCATCAGGGAGTCGCCCAGCCGGACCATCGCGCTGATCAGATCCATACAGTTGTAAATCAGGAGCCCCGACACCAGCATGCGGACCAGGGACTGGAAAAACGTGTCCATCGTGAGCCGCTGCTGCATGGCGTGATCCAGAATGTCCCAGACGAACCACAAAAGGAGCAGCCCGAACGCGATGCTCTGAAAAATCCCATAGATGCCGGCAAGGAGGCTGTTTGACAGCGCGGACGTCGATGACGTAAGGTAGTTGTACACGGTCTGTGCCGTCCCGCCGCCAAGAAGCGCCTGGAGAACATCCATGGTCATGGATATAATATATTTTGCCACGTCTTTCCTCCTTTACTGCGGGCTGATGGCGTCCGTGATCAGTTCGCCTGACTTCTTGCACATCTGAGCGACCGCCATTTGGATCACGCAGATCAGCATCAGGTTTTCGTGTCCCAGAATCTCGTCAAGCAGCATGCCTCCGGTCCCGTACTTCACGTAGTTTGAATACCCGGTCTCCCCGCTGCCTGTCAGCAGCCCGCGGACATCGGCAATCGTATTTTTCAGGTAATCCGTCTGCACCTTCCAGACATTGGCCGAGACATACTGATCATAGGCGTACTGGAGTTTCGATCCGTACTTGTCAACAAAATCCTTCTGGGCAACATCGACGTCCCGCATCTCCGCGGACAGCTTTGTCAGGCTGTCCGTGCTTTCCATTTCCGCATGGACGACAAAGGTTCCGGCCCAGATGACCGCGATAATGGCGACGCCCTGAAACACCGTGCCAATATAGCCGCGGACGAACCGCATGCCGGACGAGACGCCGTTCTCCGAATACCAGTTGGAGACGGCGAACGGGGCGATCATGGTTTTCACAAGCAGCTGGATTGCCCGCACGGCGACAAACGTGAAAATGATGACGCGGGTGAACCACATAACGAAAAAGGGAACGATCACGCGGGCGCCGTACCAGAACATGGTTGTCGTGTCGTTGATGTCCAGGTTGTTGATGTAATCCTTGATGCACTGCAGTCCCGGTTTGAACGCCTCCTTGCTGTATCCGCTGACGCTCGAAAATCGTTCCACCAGCAGATTCGACGCCTCGACGCCGTATGTCATGAGCGGAAGCGCGTTGATCAGGACAAGATACGACAGAAGCATCCGGATTAGCGCGCCCATGAACATCTCGAACGTCAGCATGTGCGCATCACCCATAGCATTCAGGAGATACAGGACGAAATAGAACACAACGAGCGCCGTCCCGCCCGCCATCAAAACCATATACATCTGATAGCCGGCCGTTCCGGGATCCATCATCCCTTTCAGGCCGGCCGTGGACTGCGTCAGCATACGGGACACCCGGTCCAGATCGCCGCCGACCATCAGGTAGTTAACCAGGTTGTCGATCGCGTCGTTTAAAAATTTCTGCATCGGATTCCTCCTTTCTTTTTCTCTCCTTTCAGTATGTAAGAAATTTGTACAAAAAAAAGCAGAGGAGATTTTTCTCCCCTGCCTGCGGCTTTTGTGTCCGGATCAGCTGCCGCTGACGCCGAACTGGTCGGAAGTTTTTTCGGTTGTGTAATTGCCGAAGATGTTGATCTGCGCAATGATTGTCTTCAGGATAATCAACACGATACTAACGACGATCAGCTGCATCGCTCTTGACTTGGAGTCCGCGTTATCATCCTTCATGGCCATAATCATCTGATAGATGGCGTAGACAAGAAGCGCGATGCCGACATACCGGGCAATGCCAAGGACAATACCAATAATGGAGCTGAGAATGCTGGACGCATCTGCATTCTCAGCCAGAACGCTGGCCGGAGCCGCGACGGCGGCCGTAACGCCTGTGCCGGCAGCGGCGATCTGAACCTTCTTCTTTGTGCGGTAGGACGCGATGTCGCACCGCTCTTTCATCTGCTTGATCTTTTCAAACATAAATCTCCTCCTCTTTTTACAGGCCCGCATTCGGTGCCTGATTGGTTGACTGCACGGCGATGTCGGTAATCACAAAGTTTTCGTGGTATCCGGAATTGTTCCGGCGGCTTTCAACAGTCCCCACACATGCGATCTTCCATCCGATCCCGAGGGACTGGATAACCGCTCCGGCGTCCGTCGTGAAATATGTCCCGCCGACGGAGCTGGCGCGGCCCTCCGCGTCCCGCACACTGATCCGGAGCGCGACGATCCGGTCCTTCGGGGAGCGGACGTCTACCAGAATGCCGGTTAACAGCACCCGGCAGTACGGGCTCGGATAAGTGTCGCCCGGAACGCCGAACGCCTCTTCCATGAGGCTCCGCACCGGCTCGATTTCATCTCCGCAGATCTCCTGCGGTTTCGCGTGTCTGGGAAGTGTTCCGTCCGGGTTCGGACGGTGGACCTTGTAATGCCCGGTAATCCGGACATGGGATCCCTTCGGGGCCTTCTGCTCGATGTTGTCTGCCGCATCCCCGAAAAAGATGACATCCGGGAAGCTGCCCTCGCGGAGAACCGTTCCCTTTGACCGGACATCCGGCTCCGCCTCAATCGTGACGGAGGCGAATCCGGGCTTCGAAAACGTCCGCATGACCCGTCCGCAGATCTCCACCTTGTTGATATCCCCCGCTGTCGGCTTGACATCTTTTTCGTCCGGAACCGGATTTTTGGTGTCCTGGATCAGCGTGGATGTTTCCGCTGCCGCGTTTGGAGTTCCATCCATAGAAAATTCCTCCTTTTTTCTCTGCGAAGCCTGCGCTCCGCCGTGCTCGGGGCGTTTTTCAGCCCCGCTTTTTGTTTCCGCGGACAATATGCCAGAAATTTTGACAGCGAATGTGCAAAACGGGCGGAATACGGGCAAAAAACATCCGGTACAAAAATCTTGCATACTGAAAGAAAGAAAACAGGCCGGATATATCCGGCACAGACTAAAAAAGGAGAAAACACATGTTTAAGTGGTTTGCCGATGCCCTGGGAGGGATCTATAACGTCATTTACGCCGTGCAGGCGGAGGTGTTTCACATCTATTCCGTCGTCCCGGCCGTGTGCCTGTTTCTGCTGTTTTTCGCGGCAGTCCTGTTCCCGCTCGTCTACCAGGTCCAGAAGGAAACGGTTTTTAAGCCGTTCCTTGATACCAAGACCGCGGATATACGGAGCGCGTGCGAGCGGGACGTAAAACACTTAACCGATGCCGGGGAAGACCCTTTGTCCGATACCGTCATCCGCCGGCAGCTTCAGATGGAACGGGATGTAAAGAAGATTCGGAAGTCCTACCATGTTACCCAAGGATTCGGCAAAAGCCTCTGGGCGGTCCGGATTTTTCTGGTCATCCTCACCTGGGGTATGCTGGCGTCCCTGCCGGCCTACATGCCGCGGCTCCAGTACATCTACAAGAACCTGACCGCGTACGTGACGGAGTATGGGTACTCGAATACCTATGTCAAAGTGACCGGCGTTCTTCCGGGCAGCAACCTGAAAAACTACAACGCGCTCTACCGCCTGACGCCGAAAGACTGGGACGCGCTTTCCTCCGGTATGGATAATCTGCAGCCGATCGTGGACGGCGTGCGGAAAGGCTCTGCCCGGATCACCGGAATCGGCGGGATTTCCCTCGGAGCCGCGCCGCTTGAGGACGCGAAGGACGGATATCCGGCCGCGATTCTGTTCGCCGTGCTGACCGAAATCCTGTTTCTTCCGCTGATGCTCATACGGTCAGGCAGTACGTCAGGCAGCACATCAAAGCTGGTAGCGGAGAAAGACCGGAAAGTATTTGCGCGGATTCTTCTGCTGTGCCGGATCGCCTCCGCTGTCTTTTCCGTCTGGATCATGGCGCATCTGTCCGCGATGCTCTGTCTCGCCTCCGCGTTTATCGGCGCCCTGCAGCTCCTGTCGGACACGCTGGCACGCATGATGGCAAAGCGCGTACTCCGAAAGACAATTCTCCGCGACAAGAAAAAATAAGAAGAGAAAACAAGAAGACAGAAAGAAAAGCCCGGACATATGTCCGGGCTTTCTTCTTCTATATGTTTTATGCGTTCCTTTTTGCGGCGCTGATCGCCTCATAGACCGCGCGGTTCGCCTTCTGTTCCATCTCGCGGTAATGCGTCGCGCGAAAATTTTCCTCCGCCATCTGCATCGTGTGGAGCACGTTGGTCCACTCCTGTACGGACAGGTTGTAAACCAGCGTCGTCTGGTCAACCGCCGTGGAACCGTTGACAACCTTCGTTCCGCGGGACGACTCCTTCAGGGCCGCTTTCTCGTTCGTAATCGAAATGCGGACCGGATACGATGTCCGGTTCAGGTCGAATTCGATCGACATGGAATAACAGACATGCCTCCCGTGCTCATCTTCCGCCGTCTTGTACTTGAACGCGGGGCTCTTGTAAATAAGAAACGGGCCTTTGGCAGGCACCGGTGCGTCCGTGCCGGATGATCCCGTGCCGGGCGTTCCGGCCAAAGACGCAGCCAGCTTTCCCGCGTGCAGAAGCTCCGCCGCTTCGTTGATCGCGTCGATCTGAAGCGCGTTGGCCCGGTACTGGTCTTTGTGCGGCTCCAGTACCTCGTCTCTGAGGAACAGAAGCCGGTTCAGGTTGTCCGGGTTCTCCTGAACCACATCAAGCGGCGTGCGTCCCCGGAACTCGCCCATCTTTAACGGGCACTGCCGGACGCCTCTGACGCCGGCAGAAGACGCACTTTCCGCGGCTCCGTTTTCTTCCGTCTCCGCTGCCGGCGCGGCCGCATGGCTCCCGGCATATTCCTGTTCCAGGTATTTGCCGAGGATAAAATCCGCCCGCTCCCGGATCAGGGGAAGCTCGTTTAAGCGGATATTGGCTGTCACAGCCGTCGATCCTGCAGACTTTGTCTTTTTGAGAATCGTCAGCGCGAACGTGGACCACCCGGAAAAGAGCTGCATATACGGCTCGTCCTCTCCCTTGCGGGAGACGCCCGGCACGCCGAATTCCTGATTGATGGCAAACATCCACGCATCGCCATTGATGCTTTTGACCGCAGACACGATCTGCTGCGGATATGGCGAGTTCTTTCTTTCCATAATTCCTCCTTCATCTTTTATCTCCGTTTCCCGCGGGAAGCGGATCCTGTTTTTATGGCGCCCGCCGGCAGCGGGCGCGGATTCATTCCGGCTGTTTCTTCGTGGCGGCCCGTTTCGGAACCGGCGCGATGGCGTAAAGCTCCACCTGGCACATCTGATGCACCGCGCCGGTGCGGTCCGTGTAGTGGTTGAGACCCAGCGTCCCGTACAGATCCAGCTTCTTCGGAAGGTTTGTGATGATTCTTCCGTGCAGATCTTCCTGGATGGACTCCGGATAGGCGGACGCATTTCCCGCACTTCGTCCGTCCGGCGGCGCGGTCATTGTCCCCATGCGGAGATATGTGTCCGCAAGACCGAACCCGATGGCCGGAACGCCGGACGCGAGCGTCAGCTTCAGGGCGTCATGCTTTTTTCCGAGAAACCGGACATCCTGAATTTCCGCCCTCTGAATATGGACCCGGACAGCCGGATTTCCCTCGCCATAAGGCGCGTATGTCTGGCAATCCTGAAAAACAGTCGGGATATCCTTTTCGCGGATATCAAGATCCGCGGTCGGTCCGTCCGGCTGCTTCTGTTCCGGGACGATCCGGTTTAAAAACTCCCGGAACTCGTCCAGCCTTGCCAGATCCATTGTCAGCGCGGCCGCTTTCGGGTGGCCGCCGAACGACGGCAGATACTCTTTCGCGCTCGTCAGGACGGATTTCAGGTCAACGTCCCCTGCCGTGCGCCCGGAGCCTTTCCCATACAGCTTTCCCGCTTCGTACGGAGCCTTGTCCGGCGCCTCGTACTTTGTCAGAACGAAAGCCGGCACATGATACCGCTCCGCCAGATGGCCTGCGATAATGCCGACCACGCCTTCCGGAAATTCCGGGCGGTAGATGACCAGCGCGCGGTCGTGCTCCATATGGCGGGTTTTGATTTCAGTCTCCGCCAGAGCGACGCCTGTTTCCACTTCTTCCTTCCGCTTTTCATTGATGTCGCGGATCTGAAGCGCCATCCGTCTGGCGGCCGGCGCTGATCCCTGAAACGTGAGCAGGTCGAACGCCATATGGGCGCCGTTGTCATAGAGGCGTCCCGGCGCGTTGAGGGCCGGGATCAGACGGAACGCCAGATCCTCCTCCGTGCAGACCGTCCCGCAGTCAAGAATGGACAGCATCGCGTGAAGCCCCGCCGTCTGATACCGGCTGTCGCAGATATGGGACAGCATGTTCCGGGCCAGACGGAAATTGGCGCCAGTCAGAGGCACAACGTCGCTGATCGTCGCGATCCCCGCAAAGAGAAGGCAGCGGTAGAGCGGCGTTTTTCTCGTAATCAGCATGCGGGCGAGCTCGTACATCAGACCCGCGCCGCAGCGGAACCGGTAATCCGACGCCTGTTCCGCGCCTCCGGCATTCGGGTCAACCAGGATATCCGCCGGCGGAAGGGATTCCCCTTCGTTCAGCGGATGATGGTCGGTGACGATGACCGTATGCCCCGCCTGTTTTGCCTTAGAGACGGGGCCGTACGCGCTGATTCCGTTGTCGGCGGTAAACAGCAGCGCGCCCTTTGGCATCTCGTCCACCGCTTTTTCCGAGACTCCGTAGCCTTCGGAAAACCGCCGCGGAAACCGGATAAAATACCGGGGCGGCTGTTTTCCTGACTGGGAATCCGGCGTATCTATTGGCACAAACCCCATGTCCGTCACGATCTCCTGAAAGACCGCGGCCGAGCAGATGCCGTCCACGTCGTAATCGAAAAATCCGAAAATATCTTCCCCGTGTTTCCGTGCGTACCGGAGACGCCTTGCCGCGGAAAGCAGACTGCCGATGATGTCACTTTCCGGCTCTTCAAAGAGCTCGTCTACCTTCCGTATTTCCGGATGGTTCCGCAGAATGATTCCTTTTACGGTTCTGATCTTCCGTTCCTGCATCATTTTCCTCCTTGTTTCCCTGTGTGTGATGAACCCGCTTCATAAAAAACGGATCTGGTTACAGAGAGAGTATGTAAGATTTCAGCGCCGCGAAAGATAAAATAATAAACCCGAACATTTTGTTCGAAAAGCACGCGCCGGATTTGTCAGCGAATCTTGCATACTAACAAAAAGAAAACTGTGGCAGATTTACCCGCAAGCCACAGGGAAAGGAACTTTTTATGCCTGAAAACACCTGTTTTAGCAGCAGCTTTGAAATCCGACAGGAAATTGTGCCGCAGAACCTGTCCGCGGTCCCCGGATTCTGGCCGTGCGCCCTTGATATCGGATACTCCGCCGTCAAGGGATTCAGCCCCGACCGGAGATTCATCTTCCCGTCATTTGCCCGGCGCCTGCCCGGGGCCCTTCTGACCACGGATGAGTCCGACATTCTCGTCTTTGACAAGAAGGAAAGCGAAACCTGGATTGTCGGACGGAACGCCTTAAACGGCGTAAGCTCCGATGATACGGATTTCGCGGGGGATGAATGGTACGACCGAAACCGGTACATGACGCGCGAATACCGGATCATCGTCATGGCGGCCCTCGGCATCGCTTCGATGGGCTCGCCGTCCGGGGCGTACGTCATCCAGTCCGGACTCCCGCCGGCCTACATCAAGCAGGACGCGAATGTCCTCCGGAAGGCGTTCCTCGGTCCCATGGACTTCGTGCTCAAAATCGGCAGCGGTCCGCAGAAGGAATTCCACTTTGATTTCCACGAAGAGGATGTCCTGCCGCCGATTCCGCAGCCGGTCGGCACGCTCTACTCCGTCATCATGGGAAAAGACGGAACCCGCATCCCCGGATGGGTTTCCTACTTTTCGGACAACTCGATTATCTTTGACGGCGGCTTCAAGACGCTTGACATCTACACGATCCGCGGCCGGCAGAAAGCCGCCAGCATTTCGTACTCCGAGTACGGCATGCTGGAAGTGCTGACCCGGACGTCCCAGCGGATCTACGAGGAGTACGGGGAAGACATCCCGGTCAGCCACCTGCTCCCGCTCCTGAGGAAGGGCACGGTCATTATCAGCGACGAGGACGAGGACGAGCCGAGCGCCGAGGTAGTCTCCTTCGGCAGCGATCTGGAGCTGTCCAGCAACGAGGTCTGCGACGAGGCGATCCGCAAATTCCGCGCCGCCTGCAAACCGCTCCGCGACTACCGGCACCTGGTCGTGACCGGCGGAACCGGGGCCGCCTGGTTCCCGCGGATCAAGGAAAAGTTCGCCCACATGCAGTCCCTGTCCGTCGTACAGGGCAACGTCAATGACGGGCTGGACCCGGTCTATTCCAATGTCCGCGGCTACTACTATTTCGCCGCCGATACGCTTCGCCGGAGACTGACCGGACAGAAGGAGGGTAACTGATGCGCCCCGGCGAGGACGAGACGCGTGTTTCGGTTCACCTGTATTCCCCGCACGACATTGATCTGATCACGCTGCTCTATCTCCCCGGATTTCCCTTCCGGAAGGCGTTTTATGAGGCCGTGAAGCGGTTTGCGGAGGGAAACGACCAGAACAAGATTTCCGTTCCGGAGTCTTTCGACTACCCGGACTACCAGCACCGCCGGGAGCATAGGATCATGCTGTTTTTCCGGGACGAGAACACGAAAGCGCTTCTGGAGAGCATCCAGCCCCGCTACCGGAACGCCGCGGTGAAAAATATTTTCCGGTTCATGATGGACCGGCCCGTTATCCCCTGCGGGATAACAGAGGGGCTTCCGCGCACGGAGCCGCGGCGCGCGCACCGTCCGGAAGCCGCGCCCGGCGTGCGGATCTTAGAAGATCCGTATCCAGCGGCGGGAAGCACGCCCGCTCCGTCCCGCCATGAAGCCCCGCCTGTTCCGCCGGAGGCCGGGCCGGCCGTGACGCCGGATACCGGCTCCGCGGACCGCCCGGACAGTACGGATCCGCTAGACCTGATTCAGGGGCTGTTTTAAAAAAT
>Ga0256404_1011108_pt1 | contig 12191 bp, 9 predicted proteins | sample RumenRJG_01DNA_FD_185990 | JGI IMG/M metagenome (GOLD analysis project Ga0256404, IMG submission 185990) | Bovine rumen microbial communities from Lethbridge, Alberta, Canada - RJG_01 | ecosystem: Host-associated > Mammals > Digestive system > Stomach > Rumen | place: Canada: Alberta | collected... | reverse complement strand
ACGCCGCTACATGGGACGAAGTCACCACGCTGACCAACCTCTCGCAAGATGCCGATGTAAAGATGTACGACTCTCCCTGCGTGCGCCTTTGGAAGAAGTATCGCTACGTACGGTTCTCTGTGTTGGAAACCGGCGGTAACCTCATCATCGGTGGTGGTCCGGCATTCTCCGTAACCGAGTTTCAGATGTTCCCTGTGAAAGCCGGTGAAACGTCTTCTTACGCTACCAATGCCAGTGTGAAAGAGAAGGCCGACGCGCTCTATGAAGCGCTGATAGCAGCCCATGCTCTGATTGCTGCCAACAGCGCCAAGCAGGCCGACGTGGATGACATCAAATCCAAAGTAGATGCCCTCAAGGCTGCACTTTAGTATAATCAATAATTAATCAAATAGAAGAAAACATGAAAAAGCTATTGATATTCCTCGTATGCCTCGCCAGCCTCGCCATGAGCGACGGCGTTGAGGCTCAGACTTGGCACAATGCCAAGGACGGCGGCTACCATGTGTTTGGCATCGGGTGGTCCAGGACTTCACTGCGCAAATACCAACGCCTGCCGACTCTGCAGCGCAGCATGCTGAAAAATACCGAACTGTCGAACAATTCCATCTTGTCATCGGGCCTGTACGTGCGTTTCCGCACCGATGCCACGGCCATCTCTATCAAGTACACCATGACCAAGTCGGCCACGCAGCACTACTTCGTGTCAACGTTCGGCCAGTCGGGTGTGGACCTCTATGCCCGCAGCGATGACGGCAAGACCTATCATTGGCTGGCACCCCACGTGGGCAATGCCGCTTTCGGCACACCCGCCACGGCCAATTATAAGAACATCATTCCGACCAATATGGACGGTCTCGATGTGTGCGAATATGTGCTCTACCTGCCCTCACTCAACGGTGTGAGCGACCTGCAGGTGGGTACGAACACCGAAGCCAAAACCTTCGAGTGGATTGAAGTGCCCGAAGAGCAGGAATGCATCGTTGCCTACGGCGGCGGTGTGGTGCAGGGCGCCTCGGCTTCCCATCCGGGCAACACTTGGACCAACATCGTGGGCCGCGCCCTCGGTGTGCCGGTGCTCAACTTCGGTTTCATGGGTCTGGCCAAACTGGACCAGGGTATATTCGACGTCATGGCCGAACTGATGCCCCGCGCCTTCATTATCGATGCCATGCCCGACATGCTGAATACTCCCGACGCCATCGTAGAGCGCGTTGTGGCCGGCGTGAAGACATTGCGTGCTGCCAACCAGCGTCCCATCCTGCTGGTGGAGAGCCCGGGCGTGCCCGATAAACTCATTCGTCCCAATGTAGAGGCTCTCCACACGGCAGCCAATGCCAAACTGAAGGAGGCCTACGACCAACTGGTGGACGAAGGCTACCACAATCTGTTCTACATGACCCAGGAGGAAATCGGTCTTGTGGCCGACGACTTCCTCGATGGAATCGACGTGAACGACCTGGGCATGAAGCGCTATGCCGATGTATATCTGAAGAAGTTGGCATATATTGAAGAAAACAAGGAAGATCTCGATGCCATCGAACGTGTGGAAGCTCCCGTGAAAGAAACCGGTGTCGTTTATGACCTCAACGGCCGCCGTGTGGGCAGCAACCTGCAAAAGGGTATCTACATCCGTAACGGCAAAAAAATTGCAGTAACCGAGTAAGGACAAGTTATCTAACGATATCTGAAAACCTTGACTGCGTGGCAGAGTGTTCTGCCACGCAGTCGCGCTGTTTACGGGACTTTCCATCTCCTTCTGTAGTCAGCTGGAGTAAGTGCTGTATACAAAGGTCCGACTTTTTCCTACAAAGGCGGCCTTCTTTATATAATTTGTTCAGAAAGACTCGCGGTGCATCTTTTCAATACAAATTAAAGACGAGAAAGGTTGCAAAAATAAGTGTGGAAGTAGTAACTTTGCATAAGGCTTTCGTGGTCTCGCCTGGTTTTATTTGTATTTTTGTGTGGCTTAATGGAACAAAAAATGAAATATCTGTTTCTCAATCTGTGCATAGCCTTGTTGTTGTTACCGTCGGTTTTAGCGACGCTTTCGGCTGCGACACCCCGTGACAACCTGGCCCTGAAGCGTGGCCAGCAACTGTTTTCGCGCGTCTGCAAGGCCGAAACAACTCCTGTATCATTCGTTTATAATGGTGTGACCTATCGCGGACTCGGTAAACTGAAGACGGAAGGGAGTAACATTACGGAACAGGCTGGCTACAAACGGGCCACGTTGTCCTATTGGCTGGACTCCAATGTGCGGGTGCGTCTGGAGGCCGCGCTATGCAAAGAATATGGTCAGGTGGAATACACGCTGTGGTTTGAAAACACAGGCATGCAACCCAGTGGCGTGCTCGATCAGGTGCGGTCTGTCAATATCAATTTTGCCGGAGCCGACCCTGTAGTGCGCGGCTGCCTGGGAGACCATGAAAACCGCTATGCCCCCTATGAGAAACATCTGCCTAAGGACACGGCCTCGTTCCGTTCGGATGTGGGGCGGGCCACGCACGTGTGCTTCCCGTATTTTGATTTGGTGCATGGCAACGGTGGCACTCTGCTGGCCCTCGGCTGGGCCGGAACATGGCAGGCTGAATTTACGGCAAAAGGAAATAAGACCCATCTCAATGCCCAAAGTAACAATGGCTTCCGCTCGGTGTTGCTGCCGGGTGAGCGAGTGCGGACAGCCTTGGTCGTCATGTTGCCATACACTGGCCGAAATGCCGACGATGCTTCCAATCTGTGGCGCGAATGGTATATGAAATACAACATTCCTCGGGCCAATGTGGCCGGCGATCCTATCAAACCGTTCGTGACAGCGCCGTTCTCGGCCGATACAGGCTTGCCTAACTCCGACGGCAGCATTTCGGAACGCTTCTATACATGGCGGCGCACGCTCGACCGCATAGTCTATGAAAAAATAAAACCGGACTTCCGCTGGTTCGATGCCGGATGGTATTTCGATCCCCTTGGCCGCACCGTCAAATCCAACTGGTGGGGCACCGTAGGAAGTTGGGAGGTGGATACTATCAAATGGCCCGGGAAGAGCCTGCGCGAAAGCAACGAGGCCTGTCATCAAGCCGGAATGAAGGTCCTGACTTGGTTCGACCCCGAACGGGTGACCATGGTGGATGCCCTGGTGAAGAACTATGGCTACAATGCCGACTGGGCCATAGCCAACGAAATAGGTGTTATAACCAATAATATAGGAATCCCCGAGTGCTTGCAATGGACATTGCATCGCATTGTGAAAATGATGGACGAAAATGCTGTTGACCTTTTCCGTGAGGACAACAACAGCGATCCGGCAACGACGTGGCCGCTGAATGACAGACGCCAGGAAGAAAAACTCCGGCTTCCCCGCAGCGGAATGACGGAGAACCAGGCAATCCAGGGCCACTATGCTCTATGGGATAGCATTCTGGTCTATTGTGCCAGTAAGGATAAATGTACCTTTATAGACAACTGTGCTTCGGGCGGCGGCCGCAACGACATCGAGTCGCTCCGGCGCAGCGTGCCCTTCATGCGCAGCGATGCCGACCGGACGACAACGGCCCTGAGACTGGCCATCAGTGCCACGTTCAACAAATGGGTGCCCTTCCATGGCTCGGCCACCTGCGAACTGACAGAGGAATTGGCTCCGCTGCCTCCCGGTGGCAACCCCGCCTATGTGACACGGGCATCATGGCTTCCCATACATAACCTGGCCATTTCCTTTACACACGATGAATCGCTCGACTATAATCATGTGAGAGCAACCTTGAACGAATGGCGGCGCTACAGCCGTTTCCTTACGAAGGACTTCTATGTGCTTACACCTTATTATGGTCAAGAAGATACCAAGAATTGGACTGTCTTTGCTTATCATGACCGCGATGCTGACGAAGGCGTTGTGCTGGCCTTTCGACAGGAAACCTGCGAAGCGCCGGCTCATGTAGTACGCCTGCCATTCGCCAACCCCGGGGTGCCCTATCGGCTGTTCAACGAAGACAGCAAAGAAACTTTCGTTGTAGATGGCGGAAAATTGCGGTCAGAAGGGTTTACAGTCACCCTTGGTGAACCGAAGTCGTCAGCTGTATTCCATATCAAGGCAAATATCGATTGAAAGAAAAAAGATAAAGAATGAAAAAACTATGGTTTTTGGCGATCCTGATGATCGGATCGTGTCTGGTCGCTTGTGTGAACGATGATGACGAAGTGAAAGAATCTGATGGTGACCCCGTATTTGTCGAGAAACGTCTGGTGCGTGAGGTGTCACCCGGCGACAGTCTCAATTTGACCTCGGCCTTGCCGTTTATGATGCTCGACGTCTATACGATGGATGAGGACCGCATTGACGGAGTGCGCCTGTTGCCGCCGGCTACTGTGACGAACGACATGAAATACAAGGGTGTATTCTCTGCCCAGGAAGCCCGTCTGCACTGGCTGACACTCTACCACCGCTCGGCGCGTTCGTTGGAGGTGAAAATTGACCCGGCGGCCCGTGATTCGGTGTCTGAGGTGTGGCTCTACGCCATTCCCTTGCAGAGTCCATACACCACAGGCTCGCGCATTAGTTTTCAATTAAAAAAGAAAAAAATAGCGTATTAACGGTTCTATCTGCCCGCCCAGTTAGCACAAAGACCGTTATTTTCACATAAAACAACACTAAAAGCGCGGATAATAGGTAAAAAGTGCGTATTTTTGCACATTAAAAGCGTATTGTATAGTATGAAGAAAAGTCTTTTGTGGGCTATCGTGCTCATGACCAGCGTCAGCAGCCTGCTTCCGTCGTGTATGAGCGACTCGGATAAGGAAACTACCGCAACGAGTGATTGTGCCATCACCAATATGGTGCTCGGTACCCTGCGGCGCACGGTGACAACGAAGCGTTGGGACGGCAGAGATACGACCTATGTGACCAATATGTATGCCGGCCACTATGCCTTGCTGGTGGATCAGCTGAACCATGAAATCTATAATCCCGATTCACTTCCCCAGGGTACGGACGTGACCAAGGTGACATTCCAGAGCATTGCCGCCGACGGCGGTGTGGCCTATCGCACGCTCTCAGGAAACGATACACTTTACAGCACGTCTGACAGCATTGACTTTACCGAGCCCCGTCTGTTTACGTGTTATGCTTACGACGGCGAGGCCAAGCAGACCTACCGGGTACATGTAAATGTTCACAAAGTGAATCCCGAAGCCATGGCCTGGCAGACACTGGGCACGGTCGAGGCCCTCAAAGACGTGACCTCACAGAAACTGCTGGTTAACGGCACTACTGTTTACATCTTTGCCCGTAACGCCTCCGGTGCTTTTGTATTGACTTCGCCAGCCGCTGACGGAACCACATGGACACGTACGCCTCTGACTGACCTGGGCACTATGGAACCACGCAATGTGGTGGTGTTTGGCGGTCAGTTTTATGCCCTTGGCAATGGCCAGTTGTGGCAATCGGCCGACGGTAAGTCATGGACTGCCGTGGCTTCCGATGCAGTGCCCCAAATCCTGTGTGGTGCCAGCAGGGAAAACCTTTACGGTGTGAAAGACGGTAAACTCTATGCTTCGGCCGATGCCCGTGAGTGGATAGCCGAGCCTTTGGATGATGACGGAAACCTGTTGCCCCTATATGACTATGCCATGGCTTACATGCCGATGACGTTCAATCCCCAGTTTGAATACCTGTTGCTTGGAGGCCGCGACGGCAACGGCCAGGCCGCTTTGTGGAAACGTACGGTGGATTTGACTGGCCAAACCGATGATGTATGGGCTTACTATCCCGCCTCTGAAGAACTGAGCCACCCCTTCCCCGCTTTGTCCGAAGGCACTTTGCTGGCTTATGACACCAAGGTGTTGACCATAGGTTGCGAGGGCGACTCGGTAAGCCTTTTCAGTGTGAGTGAAGATGCCGGCCGCAGCTGGTTGGTTGACCGAAGCAAATATCTGCATCCTTCCGGTCTCAAAGCTACCAGCCTGGGCTGTGGTGTTGACAGCGACCAATACATCTGGCTCAGTTGCGGCGGAACAGGCACCGTGCTCAAGGGCCGTTTGAACCGCTTGGGCTTTAAAACGGAACAAATGCAGTTTACAGAATAGCGAATATGAATCCGCGGTGTATCTACATGTTGTTGTTGCTGGCGTTGCTCCCATTTGCAGGAGCGACGGCGCAGGACGATGCCGAATTCCGTATGGAAATAGGCGGCGGACTTGGCACCAGTTTCTACAACGGTGACGTGAACACCAAATTTTATGGCAATGTAGGCCCGGCTGTGGGCGGCGTGTGGCGTTATCTCTTCGACCACCGTAACGCTTTGAAAGCGTCGCTGACCTATGGCGGCGTGAAAGGGGCTGCCGATGTGGACATTGATTACTATCCGCAGGACATCCATTCCAAGGAGCCGAGTCTGGAACCCCTGAAATACGATTTTTCCAGTTACGTGGTCGACCTGAGTTGCCTCTACGAAGTGAACTTCTGGCCATATGGCTATTATCAGAACTACTTGGGCCACAAACGCCTGACGCCATTCCTGCAGTTGGGTATTGGCATGACTTTCGTTGGTCAGGACAAGTCGGTTACGGCCAATGTGCCGCTGGGTGTAGGCGTGAAATACCGTTTGGGCAAGCGGGTAAATCTTACGTTTGACTGGCGGTGGCACTTTACGCTCTCTGATAAGGTCGACGGTTTGGAAGCTCCGCACGGCATCAGTGCCTCCGGCTTTAAAAACAAAGATAGTTATCAGGTCACCATGCTGACACTGACATACAGTTTCTCGGCCATTTGTCCTAATTGCAATAAAGACTAAAAAGCGATGAGTTATAAAGAACAGTTGGATATGACACGTATTCCCCGCCATGTGGCCATCATCATGGACGGCAACGGGCGTTGGGCCAAGCAGCGTGGTCTGGCGCGCCACTTGGGTCATCAACAAGGTGTGGAAGCCGTGAAACTGGTGACGGAAATGTGTGTGTCGCTAGGTGTGAAGTATCTGACTCTTTATACGTTCTCTACCGAGAACTGGAACCGTCCGACAGACGAAGTGGCCGCTCTGATGGGGCTGGTGCTCACGTCGCTGGAGGAAGAAATTTTCATGAAAAACAATGTACGTTTCAATATGATAGGCGATGCCTCACGCTTGCCGGACAACGTGTTGAAGCGCATCCGCCAGACTGAACAGCATACGGCTGAAAATAGTGCGATGACCATGACCATTGCCATGAGCTATTCTTCGCGCTGGGAACTGACAGAAGCGGCCAAGGGTATGGCACGTGATGCCGTTGCAGGCAAATTGCAAGTGAACGATATAACAGAAGATACCGTCTCGCACTATTTGACGACTGCCGATATGCCCGATCCCGATCTGCTGATAAGAACAGGCGGTGAGGTGCGTATAAGTAATTATCTGCTGTGGCAATGTGCCTATTCTGAGTTCTATTTCTGCAACACATTCTGGCCCGACTTCGACGGTGAGGCACTTTGCAAGGCAATCGTAGATTTTCAGTCGCGTGAGCGGCGTTATGGCAAAACAAGTGAACAAATAAACGATAATAATGAGCAGTAAGCTAAATGACATAAAGACACTGGTGTTGGTGATGTGCCTGCTATGTGTGGGCATTACCGGCCGTGGACAGGACCTGGTGAAAGTAAATCCTCAGATTAACTACACGACTTCACCGACGAAGTATATCATCGGGGGCATCAACATTGTGGGTGGCGACAACTTCGACCACAATATTTTGCTGGGCTATGCTGGCCTGCATGTGGGCGACGAAATCACTATCCCCAAAGCTGACGGCGGTGTAACGCTTGCCATTCAGAACTTGTGGAAGCAAGGCCTCTTCTCTGATGTCAGTGTGACGGCCGACAGCATTGTGGGTGAAAAGATTTATATGACTCTGACGCTGGTGCCGCGCCCCACCATTGCTAAAATCAATTATCATGGTCTGAAAAAATCCGAACGCGACGATTTGGACGAACGTATGGGATTGAAAGAGGGCAGCCAGGTTTCAACCAATATCCTGGACCGCGCTAAAATCATTATATCAAAGTATTTTGATGAAAAGGGCTATAAAAATGCTGAAATCGAAATTCTCCAGCGTGACGATTCGGTGAAGCAAAACCAGGTAGTGCTTGACCTCTATGTTGACAAGAATGAAAAGGTCAAGGTTCATAAAATCTACTTTAGTGGCGTCGATGAAAAGAAAATTAAGAAACTGAAAAGTGCCATGAAAAAGACCAAGGAAGTACGTAAACTGAAAAACTTCTTCCGGTCAAAGAAATTCATTGACGAAAAGTATGCAGAAGACAAACAGAACATCATCAATAAATATAATGCCTGGGGCTATCGTGACGCCTACATCACATCGGACTCCATCGTGCAGTTCGACCCCAAACATGTTGATGTCTATATCAATGTGGACCAAGGCAACCAATACTTTCTGCGCAACCTTTCGTGGGTGGGTAACACGGTTTACAACAGCACAGCCCTCGACCGCGTGCTGGGCATGAAACGTGGCGATGTTTACGATCAGGAACTGCTCAACAAACGCCTCAAAAAGGACGAAGATGCCATTTGGATGCAATACTACAACAACGGTTATGTGTTCAGTAGTGTCACGCCGGTGGAAACCAATGTCGTGGGTGACTCCATCGATGTGGAGGTGCGCATCATCGAGGGTAACCAAGCCCATCTGAACCGCATCAACATCAGTGGTAACGACCGCGTTTTTGATGAAGTCGTGCGCCGTGAACTCAAGACGAAACCAGGTGACCTCTTCAATCGCGACGCCATCATGCGCTCGCTGCAGGATCTTCAGATGATGGGTAACTTCGACCCTGAAAAACTCGAACCAAAGATTACACCCAATGAAAAAGACGGCACGGTGGACATCACTTATAAACTGGTGCATAAGAGCAGTGACCAGGTTGAGCTCTCTGCCGGTTGGGGACCCATGGGTGTGACCGGCCGTGTGGCTTTGAAATTCACCAACTTTGCCATTCAGAACTTCCTGAAGAAGGACGGACGCAACAGCAATATCCTGCCGCAAGGCCTGGGACAGACCATAGAGGTGGGAGCCCAGACCAACGGAACTTATTACCAGCAGTACAGTCTGTCATTCCTCGACCCGTGGTTCGGCCGCAAGCGCCCCAACAACCTCTCCGTGTCGTTGTTCTATTCCAAGCAAACCGACGTCAACAGCAGTTACTACTCCAACTATTATCAGAACTACTACAGTTACCTCTATGGTTACGGCCAGTCGGGCAACTACTACAACATGGCCAACTACTACGACCCCGACAAGTATGTCAAGATTCTTGGCGCCAGCATCGGCTGGGGTACTCGTCTGCGCTGGCCCGACGACTACTTCTTCTTCTCCGCGTCGCTCGCTTACCAGCGCTACATGCTGCGTTCGTGGCAGTACTTCATCATGACTGACGGTAACTGCAACAACCTTAACCTTACTTTCAATCTCAACCGCTATTCGTCCGACCAACAGTTCTTCCCGCCCCGCGGTTCTGACCTGGCACTGTCGCTCACGGTCACCCCGCCATATTCCGCATGGGACGGCAAAAACTATGCCGCTCTGGCCAACAACTCCCGTTCGGCCACCTATCGCGACGAGATGAAAGAAAAATTCCGTTGGGTGGAATACCATAAGTGGAAGTTCCTCTTCAAGACTTATACTGCCCTCGACAATGCCGTGAAGTGCCCTGTGCTGATGACCCGGACCGAGTTCGGTCTCCTGGGCTACTACAACAAGCACAAGCGCTCGCCCTTTGAAACCTTCTATGTCGGCGGCGACGGCATGTCGGGCTACTCCTCCGGCTATGCCACCGAGATGATAGCCCTGCGCGGTTACGACAACGGTGACCTCACACCCTACGGCTCCGAAGGCTACGCCTACAGCCGCATGACCCTTGAGCTCCGCTACCCGCTCATCCTCAGCCAGACCAGTCTCTACGCCCTCGCCTTCCTCGAAGGGGGTAACGCCTGGACCAGTGTCAAGAAATTCAACCTCTTCGACATGAAGCGTTCGGCCGGCGTCGGCGTGCGCCTGTGGCTGCCCATGATCGGACTGATGGGTATCGACTGGGCCTACGGCTTCGACAAGGTGTTCGGCAAGAAGGGCGGCGGCCAGTTCCACTTCGTCATCGGACGTGAACTATAACCAGTGAAACAAATATACTTTTAGTCATTAACCCCAAAAACAAATAGAAATGAAGAAGACCATCATGACCATGCTCCTCTTAGCCGGAATGCTTCTTCCCGCCGGAGCACAGAAATTCGCATTAGTAGACATGGAGTACATCCTGAAGAATATTCCCGCCTACGAGCGCGCCAACGAGCAACTCAGCCAGACCAGCAAAAAGTGGCAGGCCGAGGTCGAAGCCCTCAACCAACAGGCACAGACGCTTTACAAGAACTACCAGAACGAGCTCGTCTTCCTCTCCGCCGAGCAGAAGAAACAGCGCGAAGAAGCCATCCTGGCCAAGGAAAAAGAAGCCAGCGACCTAAAGAAAAAATACTTCTCGCCCGAAGGTGAGCTCTACAAGAAGCGCGAAAGCCTCATCGGCCCCATCCAGGACGAAATCTACACCGCCGTCAAGGGCGTTGCCGAGCAGCGCGGCTATGCCCTCATCCTCGACCGCGCCAGCGACAACGGCATCGTTTTCGCCTCACCGACGGCCGATATTTCCAACGAAGTCCTTGCAAAATTAGGCTATTCCAACTAAAACACCTAACTTTGCAGCCTTAACGCAAAACGAACGACAATTAAATTAAAAACAAAATACCAAAAACATGAAGAAAGTATTTTTAATGCTCCTCGTAGCCATGCCCCTGAGCCTGATGGCCCAGAAGTTCGGTCACTTCAATTCTGCCGAAATCATTCAGGCCATGCCCGAATGGAAGACGGCACAGGCCGACCTGCAGAAGCTGCAAACCCAGTACGAAACCGACCTTAAGACCATGCAGGAAGAATTCCAGCGCAAGCTCCAGGCCTATCAGCAGGCTGCCGACTCGCTGCCCGAAAACATCCGTGCACGTCGCGAAGAAGAGCTCACCCAGCTCGACAACCGTATCAAGCAGACCTATGAGCAGAACCAGACTGACCTGCAGACCAAGAGCAACGAAAAGATGCAGGCCATTGCCGACAAGGTGCGCGAAGTTGTCAAGGCCATCGGCGACGCCGGAGGCTATGTCTATATCATGGACACCACGTCGGGCATTCCCTACATCAGCACCACGCTGAGCACCGACGTTACTGCCGAAGTCAAGAAAAAACTCGGCATTTAAGCGAAGTTTATTAAATGTATATGATGTCATTGGGCCGTGAGGTTCGGTGGCATCTTTTTTTTGCAGTCACGGAGAATAAGCCGTAGCGTTTCTTTTTTCATGTCGAGGTCATGGCACTATGGCAACAATCAACACGTCCGAATTCCAAAAAAATCTTGACATTTCCCCGACAGAGGTCCCGTTTCGGCATTCACAAATGGGACTTCGGCGCGCAGAAACGGCGTTTCAAAATTCCGAAGCGCCGCTTCTGTTTGCCTATTTCTGAGACCCGATGAAAATCAGCGGATTATAAAACCATCAAAACCATTCCAAAAATTTTTGACACTTTCGCCCTGAGAGGCCACTTTCGACTATCGTTGCACTACTTTTGCCCTGTTGGGGCTACTTTCGACTGTCGCATGCGTAGGAAGGCTTAGTGAAAAATCGCTCTAAAATCTTGTCGTGTAACAAAATATTTATAACTTTGCAAGCATAAGTCAACAATATATGTCAAAATAGTCTTAAAGGGACATAGTTGTGATATAAACAATTAAAAGAATAGAATTATGAGGAAACTATTTATTTTATCGGCGCTTTGCCTGCTGTGCATGACCCCTGTCCGGGCCTCTGTAGTGCTCGATGCCACCAACTTCCCCGACCCTGTATTTCGTATATATGTTTCTGGGCTGACTGGCGTGAATGTGGGCAGTACCATCTCTGATGCAAAACTCGCAAATGTAAAAGAGATTAGGGTAGTAGAATCGGGTATCACGTCGCTGAAAGGCGTTGAGTATTTTACTAATCTGACTCTGTTGAGTTGCAGTAATAATCAATTAACTTCACTTGACGTAACGCAGAACACCTTGCTAATAAATTTATATTGTAGCGATAACCAGTTGACAACGCTCGATGTGTCGCACAATACAAAATTGGAAAATC
>Ga0256404_1011107_pt1 | contig 12193 bp, 8 predicted proteins | sample RumenRJG_01DNA_FD_185990 | JGI IMG/M metagenome (GOLD analysis project Ga0256404, IMG submission 185990) | Bovine rumen microbial communities from Lethbridge, Alberta, Canada - RJG_01 | ecosystem: Host-associated > Mammals > Digestive system > Stomach > Rumen | place: Canada: Alberta | collected... | reverse complement strand
GTACAGCTGCAAAAAATCGCTTTGTTTCCTTTGCTGTAGAATCATAATCAATTGAAGTCGCGTAAATATCCGTTATCTTCTGATAGAATTTTCGTTCCGACAAACGTATTTCTCGAATACGTTCCAATAACTGCTCAAAATACTCCTTCGTTAAAATACTACCGCCTTTTTTGAGCCTTTCATCGTCCATGGCATAGCCTTTAATCGTGTATTCTTCGATTATAGTATTTGCCCATTTACGAAATTGAACTGCTTTTTCCGAGTCTACTTTATGCCCAACTGCAATGATAGCCTTAAGATTATAATGTAACGTATCATAGTCTTTTCCGTCATCGGCAGTTGTTCGAAATTTTCGAACAACTGAATTCTCTTCTATTTCACCATCTTCATACAGCTTATGTAAATGATAACTAATGGTGCTCTTTCCAACATCATAAAGAACACCCATCATTTTTTGACTTAACCAAACATTTTCATCAGCATAAATTGCTTCTATCCCGCCTTCACCGGTAGCAGTAATAAATGTTAAATACTCTGCCGCAGAGGATCGGATGGAAATCTCTTTTTTCTTAGCCATTAGCGAAATACCTCCTCCAGACTACCAGACAATTCTTTTTCAAGTTCCATAATTTCCGCCATAATTTCTTCTGATGGTCTCGGTGCTTCATATTTGTAAAAATATCTTGTGAATGGAATCTCATATCCCACCTTGGACTTCTTTTCATCAATCCATGTATCAGGAGCAAAAGGAAGTACTTCTCGCTCAAAGTAAGCATTAATATCTTCTTTCAATGGCACATTTTCTGTATCACGAAGAGAGGTATCAGCCACAGGCTTACCTTTCTTTAATACCAGATTGCCATCCTCGTCTTTTTGAGGTCTTTCCACTGTGATTTTTGTATATCCAAAATCAGCATTCTCATAAATCTGACTGATATCACTTTCCTTAAAATCACCGTAAATCTGCGTAATCTCCTCGATGTATTTTTCCGGAATATCATTTCGTTTATTTCCAAGAGCCTTACGGCGCTTTTCATAAAGTTCATTTGCATTAATAAGCTGAACTTTTCCTTCTCTAACAGTTCCAGCCTTCTTATTAGAAAGCACCCAGATATAAGTTGCAATTCCGGTATTGTAAAAAATATCATTAGGAAGAGCCACGATTGCCTCTAGCAAATCATTTTCTAAAATATATTTTCTAATATTAGATGGTCCTGAGCCTGCATCACCAGTAAATAATGGTGAGCCATTATGAATGATTGCGATGCGACTTCCACCCTGACTAATGTCCTTCATCTTAGAAATTGCAGTCATAAGGAAAAGCATCTGACCATCGCTTGCCGCAGGAAGACCTGCTCCAAAACGACCAGCAAATCCCTTCTTTGCTTCTTCTTCTACTTTTGCTTTCTCATTTTTCCATTCACGTCCAAACGGAGGATTTGAAAGGATATAATCAAAAGTATTCCCCACGAACTGATCATCAGAAAGAGTATTACCGTCTTTGATATAATCTGCATTATTTCCCTTAATCAACATATCTGCTTTACAAATAGCAAAAGTCTGATCATTAATCTCCTGTCCAAAGGGTACTAGTTCTGTAGAAGCATTTAAGCTATGAAGATACTCTTCTGCTACAGATAACATTCCTCCGGTACCACAGGCCGGATCATAAATGGTCTTTGCCACATTATTACCGGAAAGAATATCGTTATCATCATAAAATAGGATATTAACCATAAGCTGGATAACTTCTCTCGGTGTATAATGCTGTCCGGCATCTTCATTATGTGCTTCAGAGAACCTACGGATAATTTCTTCAAAGATGTAACCCATCTCAAGATTAGAAATCTCATCTGGATGAAGATTTGCTTTTTCTGTAGTAAACTCCTTAAGAACAATATAAAGAATGTTTTTATTAGCCATTCTTGTAATATGACCATCAAATTCAAATTTCTGAATAATATCCTGTACATTTTCAGAGAAACCATTCAAGTAATCTCTAAAGTTCTCTTCAATATGGTCCGGATCATCCATAAGTTTCTCAAATGTATACTTACTTGTATTATAAAAATCAAAACCGGAAGCCTTACGAAGAAGAACGTCCTTCATTGGAAGATATTTTACTTCTTCATATTTTTTTAACACTGCATCTTTCGTATCAAAAAGAATACAATCAAATCTACGAATCACAGTAAGTGGTAAGATTACATCACCATATTCATGTGGTTTATATGGTCCTGTGAGTTTATCTGCAATCGCCCATATCAGGTCTGCTTTTTGATCAATCTTTGCACTTCTTATTGACATTTATATTTGCCTCCAATTTATTCTAAAGTAGCCATTTTTATGGCTTTTATCATTTTACTATTTATCCTGTCCCATTTTGCGGACACGTCTCGGGTCTTCCGGTTTTTTTGCATCTTTAGGCACAAGCCAAGTATTGGCAGCAAAAACTGCTCCTTCAACCCTACCTTCCCTGCATAATGTCGTAACTCGACGACGTGAAACATCCCAGATTAAAGCAATTTCCGATGTAGATACATACTCCATATCAAATCCTCCATAAAAGCTGAAACTGACTCTTATATTATATTCCTTCTGAGGAACACTTTCAACACGAAACATCGTTCGTTTTCGTTGACAATTTCTCACATGATTTGATACCATGATATTGGTTTATTGGCGCGCCAGCTCATCCGTGTAAAGACCTAGTCAGCCTCTTATTTGCAACACAATCCAACTTTGATTAGTATCATTGGGGGTGTTTACGGATGCTACCCGAAAAAATGCTTTATCAAAGGAGGAATTCGTATTATGGATTACATTAAGTATTTCAAATCACAAGCAAAGAAATTCTATAAAGATTTCCAGACACAGTACACAAAAGAAAATGATTATATCTACAGTTATAAGCCAAAGTTCTGGCCAGACATTGATGATATTATTGTATCTTTCGATATTAACGAGGAAGATTTCAGTCTGATGAAAGCCCAGCATATTGTTGCTTATCTTGCAGGCTTTGAAAATTGGAACGAATTAATACACGCAAACCATTATCGACTCGAAATTGGATATTACTTAGTAGAGCTTCGAGATAACAACGCCTTAGATAGGTGGCAGAGCTTCGAGCCAGACTTATTTGGAATCGATGATTTCGGTAAACTCGACATTTTTAAGCAAGTCATTTTGCCAACATTTAAGTAATACAGACACTAATCAAAGTTAATAAAAGCCTTTAATTTTATTGAGTCCTTTAGGAAATAACAACCCGCCCAAGAGCGTCAATCACCAGAGTAATTTTCTCTGTCATTGACATTCCCGGGCGGTTTTTCTTTATATTTAGAACAAAAGGCTTTTTCTTGTTTAAAACAACAATTATTTGCTATAATATCATTACATGAGATATTAAAGGATTTAAAACAATGAATTATTTAGAAAAAGCATTTCAATGGGAAATAAAAACTGATGTCCTAATTATTCTTACCATCACAATAGCGTCTCTCATTCTAACCATAGACAATGTGTTTTTTTGGCATATCCACTTAGTATATTTAAACGAAAGCCAGATTCTAAACATATTTTCAGTCCTCTCCCAAATTGTTGGAGGTTTTATTGGCATTTCAGTTGCTGCTTATGCATTACTTGATTCTCGCTTCAATTCGATTATTGAATCTGATGATACATTAAAAGAAATCATTCCTTTTCTTCGAAAAAACCAATTTAGATGGTTACTTAGACTCGTCATTGGCGGACTAATTAATGTTACTTTATGTTTGTCTACAATAAGTATATATATTATTGATACTCCCTACCTATTTGATTTATTATCTGATTTTGCCTTAATTAGTTTTGCTATAAATATTTATTGCTTAATTAAGTTTATATTGTTTTTATCTCCAAATGCTTTATCTTTACAGGGTAATATAATAAAAAAAGATATTGAGAAAGATTATACCACTAAAACAAAACCAGCGTCTTTTGCAGAATTTGTAACTAAGTATAATCAATTTGAAGATTTACTATATTCGTTTATTGATGACGAGGATTATCTGCCATATCAGTATGGTTCTGCAATTCCTCGTACTCCCAAACGAAAGAATATAAGAATTGATGACGCATTACGTTCAAAAGGTATATTTAATAATTGTCTTGTAAAGATTTACAATGATATACGAAAATATCGAAATGCACTTGTCCATAGCACGGATGATAATAAAGAAGTTAACGCAGAAATCAACAATAGATTATTTACACTATACGATTTATTAAATAAGTTACTACAATATACTCAAAAAAATCCCAGCGATTTCAAGAATAGTTCCGAGTACCAAGCATTAATAGAATATTCGTTGGATAATGTATTATCAAATACTGAGAGGGATACTCTAAATGTCATATTAAAATATGAACACTCTGCCAATTCCACAAATATAGTATCCAAAATAAATACACGTGGATTCACTAATATGATCTGTAATGGGATTTTTGACGACTTAGTCGCGTCAGATAGAATTACAAAAGAAGAATATTCTGCTCTTTTAAACTACTATTCGGGTATAAAGAAAACTAATTAAATAACAAACCCGCCCAAGCACGTCAATCACCAGAGTAATCTTCTCTGTCATTGACATTCTCGGACGGTTTTTTTATGTTGTTCAAGCACACTTAAGATTAAGTGCGCTTCGCCATATGTAATGTATGTCACATCTCCAAAATCACTGTTATTTTGTTGCTTTGTCACATTTGCACAAAAACTGCCTAGGTTAAAAGCGGGTTACAAATCCACCTAAAAGTCCCCACAAGCCTTGCTATTACTGAGTTTAAGAGAACCGTGGAATCAGTTGCCGTGGCATTTACAGCTAGAACACAGCAAAACATATTCTATGTCATTTCTTTTGATTCTACTATTTTTAAATAATTCTTCTTTAAAGTTCTATCATCTACGAAGAATAACTTTTCTGATTTAGAAAGTATATTATTATTTCTTTTTAATTCTATAAGCTTTAACGTACATATTAGATCCGCCACTTGAAACAGCCTATAATCAGAAGGAATAACCCTCTTGAACTCGACATTATCCAATAAAGCATTGAAAACAGATGACAGAATCCTCCATATGCTTCTTTTCTACATAAAATGACTTCACTTTTATATTCAGTTTTCTTGTAAAAGTGGCAATTCTCTTTACTATTTTCTGTCTATTTATGGGTTCTATATTTGCGTATTCATATTCTCCTCTAATTGCAGGTCCCACATGTACACAATGATTAGGCCAGCCCAAATATGTCATCTCATTTTCAAGTTTGGCAACATCTTCGCTTATATCCACTTCCTGATTATGTAGGATAAATGAAATAATGTAAAATGGTGCATGATAGTCATACTCCCCAAAATCTCCAGATTCATCTACAAAAACGCTTAATTCTTTCATAAATACTCCTAAAAAAAAATAGCGGGTGTCTTACCCGCTGAGTGAAGGACCCGGGTCTTTCGACCAGCCCTAGTATACTTATATAATAACAAAAATCTATTAAAAGTCAATCTATATTCAAAGCTTTACTAATTCTCTCTTATATTATATATATCGAATATTCTCTATGATTTTTTAAGTAATTCTTCTGCTGTTTTTGTATTCTTTGTATTAAAATCTATCGTCAGAATTTTCTCGCTCACTACTAGGTGTAAATCAAGGTGTAAATGATTCTTTATAATCATATTAAGTCTAGTATTTACTAACTGCTTCCGTCACAGCACTTTTATTCTGCCATGGCATATAAATAGCACCTTAATCATTGTTAATATCCTCTGCAAGCTTGCACCAGAATTATACTACGTGCCAAACAACACAAATCATCCTTTTACTCCGTCCCCCCTGTTATAGAAAAAGTACTATACACATGTGTATGTTCTAGAGGGCATCCTTTGGACAGTTCTTGACGCATTCCATACAAAGAATACATTCTGTACCATTCTTTCTTTTCCTTGAGTTGTCTGTAACGTCTACATCCATTGGGCATACCTTTTTACATTTCCCACAGGATATACATTTTTCTTTATCACACTTTACGCGAAATAATGAGAAATAACTCATCGGCTTCATAAATACAGTGATTGGGCAAATGTATTTACAGAATGCTCTATTATCCTTGAATGCAAAGGCCAAAGCAATACCTACGCCATAGTACAAGACATTTCCAATAATGAATGCCCAGAACATAATGCGTTCTATATTGCCAACCTTGGCAAAAAACAGGGCTGCCACAAAGACCAGAGATGCCACAAATACAATGTACCTAATCCAGCCTATCTTCTTTCTTGGTTGCTTAGGAACTTTGTAAGGCAGGAAATCTAATACCATTGCCGTCCAACAGGCGTATCCGCACCAGCCTCTTCCGAAAATTAATGGTCCGAATATCTTCGCTACAGCATAATGAATTGTTGCAGCCTCGAAGACTCCAGTAAACAGATAATACCAGAATCCCTCTATCTGCATATTCTCGCCGCAGATAAGTCCCAAGTAGACAAGCATATACAAGCCAACCAGTAGTTGCACAATTCGTCTTGCATACTTGTATTTCTTAATAAACAAAAATACGCCAAGGGAAATGGAAATGCCAATATAACTAAAATTAAACAGGTAAAATATATTGTCCTTTGTTAACCATAGTGTTACTGCTACTGCTTCAAAAATAGCAAGTATAATAATTGGTAAAAGATATTTTCTTTTTTGCACAAATATCTATCTCCTTTATTTTTATTATAACTTGACAAAAGGACCGTCCCCTTGTCAACCTTTGTATGGATTACTCGGAGAGTACTCTTTAGTATATTCCAGACATAGCATAGTCAAATCGTCAAACTGTGGTGTATTATGAACAAAATCATCTACATCCTTACTAACACCTTCTAGAATTCCTTCAGGAGATTGGTCTTCAATTCTGTTCAAGATCTCTTCTAGTCTATCCATTCCATACATAGCATCTGATGCATCAACTGCCTCCGGAATACCATCAGTATATACAAAGATAGCATCCCCTTTCTCAAGAGTTAGTTCATAATCCTGAAATACGGCGTTAGGATTTACGCCTACCATTTGTCCACTCTTATCTTCATATAATCTAAATCCCTTATCTTTTGTTCGAATAAATGGGTATTCATGCCCTGCATTTGTACATGTTAATTTGCCAGTCTCAATATCAAGAATTGCCATCCATACTGTGACGAACATCATTTCATCATTATCCTCACTAATCTGCCTATTAACATCGGTAAGAATCTCAGCTGGGCTTCCACCCTTCTTGGCGCGATAATTAATGAGTATCTTAGTAGACATCATAAAGAGGGCTGCTGGTATACCCTTATCAGACACATCAGCGATTAGCATAAACAGATGATTATCATCTATCATACCAAAGTCATAGAAATCACCGCCCACTTCTTTGGCAGGATTCATGCTTGCATATAAGTCAAATTCTTCCCTTTCAGGAAATGCCGGGAATATATTAGGCAACATAGAAGCCTGTATTCTTGTTGCCATGTTAAGCTCTGTATTAACCCTCTCTCTTTCAGCAGTAATCTTCGTTAGCTTATTAGTCCCTTCTACAATACGTCGTTGCATTGAGCGAATCTCGTTATACAAATCTCCAATCTCGTCATTGGACTTTATAGGAAGATTAATTACATCTTCCATAGAAAAACCTTCATCCTCATTCTTGGCAAATCCTGTAGCGCCCTGAGATAACCGCTTAAGTGGTTTTGTCACAAACTTCCCGGTTAGTAAAAGGCTTATAAGAATTACCACAAGAGTTAATACGATAACAAAGACAGTACTATGGATTAAAAACCAGTTTCTATCCTCAGTTACATTACTCAAATCAAAATCCACACATACATGTGCAACCAGTTCATTACCATTTATATCAGTATCTGATATAACCTCTGAGGCAGTACAAAGCCACTCTCCCTTGTATTCGTAAACAGTTGCATCAATTGGCTCATCATCTTTATTTGTTGCGAATTCTTCTACTGGATCATCTACGCTTCCAATGAATGTGAGCTTTTCCGTTGGGTCCATCAGATTATATGTGACTCCATCCTTCACATACTGTAGATATACACCCTTAAGATTGAATATTTCCTGCTGCTTCTTCAAATATTTACTGAAGAACATATACTCTTCATAGAATGTATAATATTTCGTTACTTCATTTCCATTTTCATCCACATCTTCTTCAAAGGAATAAATGGATGGACGTGCTTTCATCCAGTCGATAATATATTTGTCATCATTAGATTCAATTGCCTGTCTTTTCGCCTCCTTAAAACTTTCGTCATTAATCATATCCACGTAAGCAGATACAGGTACTGCTCCAGCAAATCCCTCAGTTACTGAATCTGCCACCTGCTCGGCACGTTGATAATATATTTCGTTAATCTTCTGCTCATAGAATTTATCTGTAACTAGTAAAAGAACTATCGCAAGTACAACCATACCAATAATGGTCATAATATTCAATTTAAATCCTAAATCAAATCTTGGTTTTATTTTCTCTTTCTTCACACTTGTCTCCTATGGTAAAAAACACGACATTACTGGTCGTTGAATTTTGAATATTTCTATTATATAATAACAGATGTATCAGACATTAACATATTTATAAAAAATTCACTTATATAAGGAGGGCAACAATGGCAACTACATTTGAACAATCCGGTAGTATTCTTACCGTCAAACCTGAAGGAAGAATTGACACCAAAACATCTCCCATTCTAGAAAGCGATATTCAAAAGTACATAGATTCCACTGACAACATGATCTTAGATTTCACAAATGTAGATTACATTTCGTCTGGTGGTATGCGAATATTACTTGCACTCCACAAAAAATTAAACAAAAAAGGCGGAACTTTAAAAGTAATTAATGTCAAAGACTCCATCTTAGAAATTTTTAATCTGGTTGGTTTTTCCAATATGGTGGAAGTCAATTAGGATTAGCTTCAAAAAATCCAAATGTACTTAGCATATCCATTGATGTTTCAATATAATCTGTCGAAGTAATGGACCATTTAAATCCCAGACGATATAATGCTTTGACTGTAAAACTGTTGTCAGAATCGTTCTCTGCTCTAATATCATCATCATCCATATTATAATTAATTAGTGGTGATACGTACTGGTTCATATTCTCATCTGATATCATTTCTCTAAGCCTGTCATTAAATTCCGACTCGTCAACAATATCAATGTTATATCCCATGTCCTTTAAAGCATAAATGATATCACCCATTTCTACACTATGTGAATTATATACATGGAATACATTAAATTCCTTACCTGTGCCAGACAAAGTAACGATTGCTTTGGCAACTTCGTCAATAGGCGAGAATTCATCCTCTTCATCAAGCTCCTGAACAGGGAAGCATCCAAGTGCTACATAAGCTTTAATTGTATTCATAAAGTTATTAGTATGGAAGTTAACCTGGAATTCACCATCACTGAATCTGCTCATGAGGTTACCCACTCTCATAATCTTAGCATCCAAGCCTTCTTTTTCCATAGCTTCTACCAGGTACTTTTCCGCAAGGTATTTTGTATAAACATATGCATTAGATTCAACTTCCTGACCTATATCAAGATTGCTTTCATAAAGCGTTACTCTATCTGCATCTTCACCCATGCTGTCTCCACCAACAGACACGGTAGAGACATGGATTAATCTGCTATTAGTTGCAAGACATAATTGGGCAAGGTTAATAACACCATCAGTATTAACCTTCTTAAGTACATTAACATCACCAAAATGCTTTACAATAGCAGCACAGTTAATAACAGTACTAAAGTCGTACTCTTTAACTACATCTAGGCTATCTGGATTAGAGATATCTACTTCTAATACTTCTATACGATTATCCCACTCATCATCATAAGCTTTATCAAAATAATAGAAATAAATCTGCTTTAAGCGCTCCATGGATGACTTACCATTATTATGCATTAGACAATAAATCTTATTATCACCATTCTCCAATAATTCATCAAGAATATGAATACCTAGAAATCCTGAGGCACCAACAAGAAGTACATTGCCTATATCTTCTCTTGTAATCTCATCCACATACTCAATAGTATTATGTGATAGAACTTTCTCCGATTCCACCTGTGTCTCTGGCTCATCTGTCGTATCTGATATAGAAGCATCTGTTGCAGCACCAAACTGTATCTCATTCTTATCATCAACAAGTATCGCAAGTTCTCTTGGTGTTGGGTGATCGAAGATATCCTTGTAAAGCACAGGAAGATCCTGCGACATTGCCGCCATCATAACCTTGGCTGCAGAAAGGGATGTTCCTCCAATCTGGAAGAAATTATCATCAGGGCCTACACTGCTAGTTCCAAGAACCTTCTTCATTATCTCTACAAAGGTATCAACATAAACCTTATTAGCCTCTCCCGATACAGAACCTGCCTTACTTACCTTCTCTTCCTTAGCAGATGAAGTCTTGACGCTTTCCTTAGTAAGCTTCTTAACAGTTTCAATATTCATAACCTCTGCCATAGAGCTCTTACTAATAAAGCCATCTACAATTGCATCTAACAATTCAGAGAATCTGTCTATTGTAAATGTACCATATTTTGCGTTGTCACATTCGAAGTCATATATAACATTATCATCCTGAATAGATATATCCAGACCAAATGGCGACTTCTCCTGATCTAAATCTACAGATACTTCTGTTGCCTTCCTGCCACCGAGGACTACATCGTCATCCCCTTCTCCCTGATAAGCAAACAGTATGTCAGAATCAAGCCCATAACTACTGCTAAGCTCTGAGAAGCTTACAATATCGTTAGCCATTGCATTAATTAAATAGTTCTGGCATTCAGTGATATATTTAACAACAGTATCATTTGTGTGCGCCTCCAGGAGTACAGGAAGTGTCTTAACAAGCATTGTTACACTACGACTTGTTCTAGAATCACTTCGACCATTGTAAATCGTAGCGAATAAAGATTTATCGGCACCCGTATAAGTCTTTAAAGCCATGCCGAATACGGCTGTAAAGAAGGCATTAAGGGACAATTCCTTCTCTTCACAATAATCCTTAACTTTCTTAGCTGCAACCTTACTTATGACGCTACTATAGTCTTCTCTTGAAGTATCAGGATTCTTCTCTTCATCAGGAAGAATAACAGGGCTTACACCATTATAGATTTCATCATAGAAGCTCTTAGCCTTATTGAATCTAGAGGATGCTCTAAATGCCTGTTCAGTCAATCCAACCTCGTATCCGCTGAATTCTTCTGTCTCAATTTCTTCACCGTCTAAAGCTCGGTTAATATCTTCTAATAGAATATCAAATGACTCGCCATCTGCAATAATATGATGTAGGTCTATAAATAAATATTTGCCATCACTTGTATCATACAGACTTACTCTATATAGTTCCTCTCCTGATAATAAGTCAAATGGTTGAATAAGCTCTTCTGTACTTGGAAGAACATCACCTATCTTGACGTCAATTGGATGAACTTCATTACGAAGTGCTACTGCTTCATCATCCACATTCTTAATAGTCATGTAAATGTATGGATGGGCCATGAAAGCAGTGCTAATTGCATCCTGTAGCCTGCTCATATCAATATCATCAGACAGCTTATATAGGAACGGAATATTATATACAGTAGTTCCTATAAATCTCATACTCTCAACGAAGATACCCATCTGAGTCATTGTAAGAGGATACTCATCTCTAAGCTCTAAATCAATCTCTTCAACTGTTTCTTCTAACAGAGCCTCAATCTCAACAATCGTCCTGTTGTCGAACACATCAGAGATTCGTATATCCTTATCAAATTCATTAGAAAGAAGCGAGCATAGCTTAATACATCCAATTGAAGAAAGACCAGCAGAGAATAAATCAGTCTTAATTCCTATGCTATCCTTACCTAGAACTGATGCTACAATATCTAATATTTTCTGCTGCGTCTCATTTTCAGGAGGAACGATTTCCTCTTGTTCCATAGATGGCTTAGGCAGCTTCTTCTTATCAATCTTGCCGTTGGCAGTAAGAGGCATCTTGTCAAGCTGAATTAGTACCTGTGGCACCATATATTCAGTTAGCTTAGAGCTTAAATGCTCCTTAAGAGACTCAGTATCAATCTTCTCATCTGCTGTATAATATGCTGCTAAATA
>Ga0256404_1011106_pt1 | contig 12193 bp, 7 predicted proteins | sample RumenRJG_01DNA_FD_185990 | JGI IMG/M metagenome (GOLD analysis project Ga0256404, IMG submission 185990) | Bovine rumen microbial communities from Lethbridge, Alberta, Canada - RJG_01 | ecosystem: Host-associated > Mammals > Digestive system > Stomach > Rumen | place: Canada: Alberta | collected... | reverse complement strand
CAAATTACCCGGGAGTCTATGCCCAGTTTGAAAAAATTGTCGACGGCAATGTCCCGGAGTTCGAGGGCAGGCTTCAGGATTTTGACGCTGAAGCTTACAGTGCATTTGAGCAGGTATATCCGTCACTTACGGCGGGAAGCACTTTCAATCCGTTCGTCGGGTTCAATGTAACGGATATCTACTCAGGCGTAATCAAGAGTCTGAAGGCTAGGCATTACAGCGGTATTTATGTTGTATATGACGAATTCAGCAAATACATAGAGAACCACATCAGGACAGGCGCTGAGAATGACACTAAGACGCTTCAGGATTTCGCAGAATACTGCAGCAGAAGCGGATGGGCTGAGCTTCATATCATGCTGATTTCCCACAAGGAAATCACGAGCTACATTGGGCAGGCCTCGAAGGAGTCAGTCGACGGCTGGCGCGGCGTGTCAGAGCGCTTCCGCCATGTTTACCTCAACAACAACTTTACGCAGACCTACGAGATCATCGCGTCGGCTATACAGAAAAATAAGGTCAAATGGGCTGAGTTCCGGAAAGCGCACCAGGCCGATTTTGACAGCCTTAACTCTAGGTATGCGGATCATCCTATTTTCTCCGATATGTACGATGGCGGAATCAGCAGTGTCCTTTATGACTGCTATCCGCTCCATCCTGTTTCAACCTTTATCCTTCCGAGGCTCTCAGAGAGAGTTGCTCAGAACGAGCGTACCCTTTTTACATTTATTTCAGCATCAGGGAACGCAACGCTGTCCTCATTCCTTGCGGAGCACAGCGATGATAAATTTGTCGTAGCAACGCCTGATCTTATTTATGACTACTTTGAGCCACTGCTCAAGCAGGAGGTCTATTCAGGCAGGCTGCATAAATACCACACGCTTACGGAAAATATCCTGAGGGATCTGCCTGGATGGAGCCTCGAGGCTAAGATCGTCAAGGCTATAGCGCTCATTGATATTCTAGGTCAGTACGAGAAGCTTGTACCGACAATGGATGAGATAGTCGGCATTTACTCGAGCATTGCATCGCCTGATATTGTAAATAAAGCCATTGAAAAGCTGATTGAGCAGAAATATGTCATCTATCTCAAGCGCAGCAACGGATATCTCAAGCTGAAGGAGACTTCTGGTGTTGATATTCGCAGGGCAATAGATGATCTTGTCGCTAAAAGGCAGAATAAGGCTGACTCGAAAAAGATCCTTAACGGTGCCAATTTTGACAGCTACATGTATCCTTCCCGCTACAATGACGAGAAGGAAATGACAAGGTACTTTAAGTTCGAGTTTATCAGCTCATCAGAGGCATCAGACGATACAGACTGGAAAATAAAGCGCGGTCTCATTCATGCTGACGGAGCCGTATTTGCAATTATTCCTGAAAGCAGCGATGACATTGAGCTGGTGCTTAAGTCTGTCATGACAACAAGTAAGGGATGTCAAGACTGCGTCTTCGTGATACCCAGAAAATACAGCGATATCGAGCAGACAGTGTGCGAGTTCGAGGCTGTCCGCATGCTCATGGATACTGCCGCAGAGGACCGCGTCCTCTATGACGATTACGAGATTGTATATGACGATCTGCAGGAAGTAATCCGCAGCTATATAGGCGTATATACCCATCCTGAGAAAAACGGAGCGTATTTTGTTTATAACGGAGAGATCCGCAACATCAGACGCAAGTCAGAGCTGTCAGGCCTTCTCTCGGATATCTGCGATGAGTTATATTGGCTGACTCCGGCTGTAAACAATGAGGTAATCAATAAAGAGGATATTACCAGCATCGCGAGAAACAGCCGATCAAAAATAGTCGCAGGTCTGCTTCGCGCCAAGCTTGAGCCGAGCCTTGGGCTCAAGGGCAGCGGGCAGGAAGTTTCAGTAATGAGAAGCACCCTTGTAATGACCGGCATACTGCAGAACTATGAAACTGAGTGCAGCATCAGCCTAGAGCCTGAGGATCAGGCAATGAGGGAAGTACTGAATGTCATCCGTGATTTTGTGCTGTCAGCGAGAGCAGGTGATTCCGTGCCATTTGAGAAGCTGTACAGCCAGCTGACTATGCCTGAATATCACATCGGAATGCGCAAAGGGCTTATCCCGATTTATCTTGCTGCGGTCTTCCATGAATATCTGATGCAGATAGTCCTCCGGGACAGGAACGGTCAGATCCCGACAAACGCTGACGCACTTGAGCAGATTAATGCAGATCCATCTCTTTTCAGCTTAAGTTTCATCAACTGGGATGCTGACAAAGAGCAGTATGTCTGCGGGCTTGCCAAGGCATTCTGCGGAAGCTCTGAAGGCTATGACAGCAATGACGTGTCTGATGCCATGCGCAAATGGTACATGCTCCTCCCTAAGTACGCCAAAAACCTTAAGGCCCTGCCTGACTCAGCTAAAGTAAGTGCTGATATGTCAGCTCTGATGTCTGTGCTTAGGAGAAATGAATGCGGTTATGACTTCTTGTTCAAGCGCCTGCCTGAATCTTTTAGGGCAGAGAAGGCTGATTCTGCTCTTGCGGAAAGGATAGCCAAGGCCAAATTGTCATTTGATAGATCTCTCGATGGCCTTAAGGAATATCTGTCCGGCTGGATGAGGGAGCAGTTCGGCACCAAAGAGGCTGCTCAGTATAATAAGATGTCGCTCTCATCTATCGTTAAGGACTGGTGCGAAAAAATCGATCCTGAGGCCTTTAATCAGCTCTTCCCGGATGGTACCTCCCAGATGCTCTCACTCATGAAGGATATCGGCAATGATGAGGACAGCTTCGTTGAGAAAATCGGGAGGGCAGCGACTGATCTGCGCATCGAGGACTGGGACTCAGAAGTAATCGGCATGTTTAAGGAAAACATGCTCAGGTACCGTAAGACTGCAGAGGCGTTTCATTCGGTGTCTGATGAAGGCCTCAAGAGCGCACCGTCGTCTGGGTATACAGTGTCTTTTGCTGGTGAAAACGGACAGACGTTTGTCAGACATTTCGACAAAGTTAACACTTCTGCAAGAGGCAGGTTGCTTTTCAATTCGCTGATGGATAGCCTCGACAGTATGGGTCAGTCGATTTCAGAGGCTGAAAAACGTCAGATACTTATGAACGTGCTTGCGAAGTTCTGCTGAGGCTTTAGACTCATGGCATATTTTGATAACGCTGCAACTACCTATCCGAAGCCTGAATGCGTTTACGCATTCATGGACAGCTTCTATAGGCATAACGGCGGCAATGCCGGCAGGGGAACATACGAGCAGGCCGCGAATGCTGGAAAGCTTATCGCTGAAACTAGGCAGAGGATACAAAAACTGCTTCACTGCCCGGCAAAACAGGCGGTGTTCGAGCCGACTGCGACAATTGCTCTTAATGTGATTATCCAGGGGCTCATTTCCACAGGGAAAATAAGACGTGTCTATATTTCCCCGTTCGAGCACAACGCGGTGACGAGAACTCTTTACCATTTCGAGAAGCAGAGCCTCATCAAAGTAACGCAGCTTTCTGTTACGAAAGAATTGCGCTATGACCTGGAGCGTATCAGGTATCAGTTTGACAGTGAAAAGCCTGACCTCGTCATAGTGTCCCATGCCAGCAATGTCTGCGGGCTCGTTGCACCAGTTGAGGATATTTTCGGGCTGGCAAAGAAGCATAATGCGGCAACTGTTGTCGACATGTCGCAGACCGCTGGTCTCGTCGATTTGGACTGCGGGCTGCAGACGATTGATTTCGCCGTATTTGCTGGGCATAAGACACTCTACGGGCCTACCGGAATTTCAGGTTTTGTCATGAACCCGTCAATCGATCTTCCAGCTGTCTTTTTCGGCGGAACCGGCTTTGAGTCAGCCAATCAGGATATGCCGGACTCTATCCCGCAGAAATATGAATTTGGGACGCTGAACATAGCAGGGGTCGCCGGGCTCTATGCCGCGCTTGGCTGGATTGATGAAACGGGGATTCAAAATATCTGGGAAAAGGAGCAGGAGCACAGGCAGAAGCTTCTTGATATCCTGAGACGGTACAGCTTTATTCGGATTGTCGGCAGCAAAGAAGGGTGCGAGTACGCTGGGATAGTATCTTGCGTTTTTGACGGAATCAGCAGCGATTCAGCAGGAGAGATCCTGTCCGAGAGGGGAATTTCAGTCCGCTCCGGGCTTGACTGCGCGCCGTTAGCGCATCAGTTTCTTGGAACATATCCTGCGGGAACTGTCAGGTTCAGCGTTAGCTGGTTCACGATTGATAAGGACTTTGCAGATCTTGTGTCATCTCTTGATGACATAGAGACCGGTTTGTAGGAGAGCGCCTTGGGATTACAGGATGTAAAGCTCAAAATGGAATACCGGTCTCCAGGAGACAACATGGTAACGGAATTCTATATTCCGCTACTCTGCAATGCCACTTTGTACCAGAGAAGTGTGGGATTTTTCAGCTCGACGTCCCTCATTGACATTTCGAAAGGAATTGCGTCACTGGTAAAAAACGGCGGGCATATACAGATGATTGCCTCTCCGAAGCTCTCTGATGAGGATATGGAGGCTATAGACAAGGGATATGCAGAGCGTAATGCTCTGGTAGAGAAAAGGCTTTTGGAGGGGCTTGACGAAGAGTACACCGATTATTTTGCGCTTGAACGGCTGAACCTTCTTGCGAATCTCATAGCAGATGGCAGGATGGATATACATATTGCCCTGATAGAGAAGGGCGGAAACGTTGGCATGTACCATGAAAAGCTTGGGATAATTTCTGATGCTGATAAAAATGCAGTCGTTTTCTGTGGCTCGATGAATGAAAGCGATATCGCAATCAAGGTAAATTATGAGACTACCGATGTATTCAGAAGTTGGTACGAGCCTGATCGGGACCGGGCTCAGCATAAGATAGATGCTTTCCATAATCTTTGGACTGGTTCTGAGCCAAATGTGACCATAATGGACTTCCCAAGTGTTCCGAAGAAGATACTTGAAAAGTATAAACGTGGAAAACCCAATCTCAATATCGATGAGGAGCAGTTCCATCAAAGTTATTCCATTCCCACCGAGACAGTTTCGTTGCCTGTTGCTGAGCATAAAGCTAATGTGGCAAGATGCCCTGAAGGTTTGAAACTGTATCCATATCAGCAGGGGGCTATTGATAAGTGGGCTGCAGAGCATTATTGCGGTATTTACGATATGGCGACAGGTACTGGAAAGACGCTGACAGGTCTAGCCTCTATAGCAAAATTGTCCGAGGATTTGAATGACCATCTTGCAGTCATAATCGTTTGCCCCTATCAGCATCTAGTTGAACAGTGGGTTGATGATATTGTGAAATTCAATATCAATCCGATCATTGGCTATGGAACTTCGCCTCAGCCTAAATGGAAGGAAAGGTTAAAGAAGGCTGTCCGTGATCTGACATTGAGGGAGGACAAGCAGTTCTTTTGCTTTATTTGCACAAATGCTACATTCAGGAAGTCTCATGTTCAGACTGCGATTGATGAGATAAATAAAATTGGCACGCCGATGTTGCTGGTAGTAGACGAAGCTCACAATGCTGGCGCTGCATCCTTCCTTAAATATCTTGATTACAGATTTAAATACCGGCTAGCATTGTCAGCGACAATGGACCGCCACATGGATCAAGCTGGGACAAAGGGATTGTATGATTTCTTTGGCAGTGTATGTATAAATTACCCGTTGAAGCAGGCGATCAGGGACGGACATCTCACACAATATAGGTACCATGTGATACCTGTCAGCCTGACAGATGATGAACGCATGCAGTATGAGGTGCTGACGAAGGAAATTGGTCAAAATTATATAAAATCAGACAAAGGCTTTTCACTTACTGAACGCGGAAAACTGCTTGCGATTCAGCGTTCTCGTATCGTTGCTGCCGCTTCAGAAAAGATGACGGTATTGAGGCAGACTATCGAACCTTATAGAAACGATAAAAATATTCTGATTTATTGCGGTGCTGCAAATGTACTTGCAGAAGATGAAGATAAATCAGAGACTGAACCAGCCGATGTAAGGCAGATAGACGCAGTTACCAGAATTTTAGGCCTAGAGCTCAATATGAGGGTCGCAAAATTTACTTCTGACGAAGATATTAAACAAAGAGAATCAATCAAGGATAGATTTCAAAAAGGTGAGCTACAGGCGATTGTGGCGATCAAATGCCTTGACGAAGGTGTCAATATCCCTGCTATTAAAACTGCATTCATACTTGCAAGCACTACTAACCCGAAAGAGTACATACAAAGAAGAGGGCGGGTGTTGCGTAAGTTTCCTGGTAAAGAGTATGCAGAGATTTACGATTTTGTAACCTTGCCAAGGCCTTTATTTAATGTTTCTTCCCATACAAAGGATGAATTAAAAGCAGATTACACTCTTGTCATAAATGAACTAAGACGGATGAAAGAATTTTCTGCATCATCACAAAATTCTATAGATTCGAACGCTATCATATGGCGTATTCAAAAAGCTTATGCTTTAACCGACAAGCAGGTTAGGGATGGAATTCATATCATCCAGGAGAATAATAATGAATGATATTCAGTTTGATGAAAAAAATACACAGAATGTTGATCTGTATACAATGTATAATCTTGTTTGTGCAATTGTCGAAAAAGAAAATGAGAATATTAAGTCTCATGAAATGACAGATGACCAAATGGTTAACTTTATAAAATCCTTGATAAATAAGCAGATAAATAAGGAGACAAACTCATGATTCTCAAATCACTAATTCTGAAGAATTTCCGTCAGTTTCATGATTCTACAATAAATTTTGCTCATGGAAATCAGCAGAAAAACGTAACCATTGTCATTGGTGACAATGGAACAGGCAAAACTACGCTTGAACAAGCAGTTATTTGGTGTTTGTATGGTGAAATAAAGTTTAAGCAGAGGTTATTAAACGACGATGTTTGGGATAGTTTAACGGATGAAGAACAAAAAGACGCTTCTGTTACGCTTATTCTTGAGCATGCAGGCCTTACTTATACAATAACGAGATGTGCAACTTATCAAAAAAATGCAGAATCACCTATAAACACAACTGTTTCAATGACATATTTTGGTTCTGCCACGAATGGCAGGCAAGAAAAAGTAGAAGATTACAAGTGCAAAACGGAAATTAACAAAATCCTTCCTGAAGGACTTTCAAGCTTCTTCTTTTTCGATGGTGAAAAAATCAATACCATGTCAGAACAGATTTCTGATAAGAAAAAGGTATATGACTTTGAAAGCGCCGTCAAAAACATGCTTGGAATGGGTGGTATTAAGCAGGCTATGGATCACATCGACGGACGAGGAAGGATAACTGTAGTAAGAAAATTAAGAGACGAAATGGATGACAGCAACGATAGTAGTATTGCTGCATTGAATAAAACTATTGAAGACGATAGGTCAGAACTCAAAAAAATAGACGATGACAAGATCATTCTAGAAGACCGAATAGAGAAGGCTAATACCGAAAAAGATAAAGCAAAACAAGATATCCGCCAGTATGAAGATGGAGCAAAACTGCAGGATCAAAAAGAAAAGTTGGAGGATCGGCAAAATAAAGCATTGGACTCTAAAGCACAAAATCAAAAAGATATTGCAAAATTATTTCAAGACAATATTTTACCTATAGCATCGTTTGGACTTATATCAAGAGCCTTGATTAAGTTATCACACCTAAATCTTGACAATATCGATGCCCCAAATATTACAAAAGAAACCATTGACTGGTTGCTTTTCAAGCGGCATAAATGTCTTTGTGGCTGTGAACTTACTGAAGGTAGTAATGCTTACAGTAACGTTAAGGCGTGGTGTAAATTTGTGCCTCCTGAGAATATGAGTAGTGTTGCTCGTTATTTCAAAGGGCAGGCTTATCACTGTTTGCTTAGCTACAACGAGCAATCCTTCAAAGAAACTGTAAAAGAGAAACTAGTTGCGATTAGCAAAGAGGAGGATACTGTTCAAGAATGTGACGATAAAATTAAAGAGTTTGCCTATGCTATTAGTGGCGACAACAAAGGAACTATAGAGGAGCTGAACAAGCATATTAAACAATGTGAAGAGCAAGAAAAGTCAGCTAGAGAGCAGCTTGAAGCAAATATAGAGAAAAAAGGCAGTCTGAAAAATGAAATTGACATGTCAGAAAAAGAACTTCAGAATCTAATTCAGAAAAATATACGGAACAAGAAATTAAAAAACAGTATTGATTTTGCACAGCAGTTATATCATTTTTTGGAACGTATTTATTTAGATGAGGAAAAAAAGATCAAGGATAGATTGGAGCGCACAATAAATGAACTCTATCAGAAAATTTTTAATTGTGAGTTGCATTTGACCATTAGTGATGGTTATAGAGTAACTATTCAATCTTCAAAAAACAGTAGAAAGATAGAGGCTTCAGCCGGTCAGAACAACGCAGCAGTATTTGCTTTTATTGCTAGCCTGATTAAACTGGCTAGAGAAAATGGTGACTCTAACAATGACGATTTACGATTACTATCTTCTGAAATATATCCACTGGTTATGGATGCTCCTTTGTCAACGTTTGATAATGATCGTATAAACGCAATTTGTGCAACATTGCCTGAGATAGCAGAACAGGTGATTATTTTTATAAAAAATACTGAAGGCGATATTGCAAAAAAGCGTCTTAGCAACCGTATAGGTGCATTTTATACACTGAAGTCAATCAGTAGAACAAAAACATTGGTAGAACAGGAGAATGCATCATGAGTGATGGGAAGAAAATCGATGCATTTAGCGGACAATTCAGGTTTAGGGGAAGAACGGCAAAGTATGTATTAAGCCTGTGTGATGTTTTTGAAAAAAAAACAAAAGCGCAATTGTTCGCTAACAATGTAAATATATTTATTATTGCACCTCTTGTTGGTTTTACGTTTCACCAGACAGCGATCCCTGATACGGAAAAAAACGATGTCGGAAAAGTTTGGGAAACAAGTGTTTTCGATGAACAAATGAACAGATATAAGATGGTAATGGAATTTAATTTGAAGCTTATTATGCTTCTCGATGAGGAATATGAACCGAACGAAGAAAAACGTATTGACAAAGCATTAAGAAATTTTATGGAAGACCAAAAAGATATTGATCGATATTTCTCTTATATGTATGGCGGAATTGACATTTTATATGATAAGTTAGTTAAAAATGCCGTTTCATCGGATGATTTTATAGAAAGAATGAATAAATTTTGCAATGAGTTAATGGAAAATTACAATAAAGCCTACGACAAAGATGAAATATTGAATCTATGCCAAGTAAATTAAAATAACCTTGCTAAGGCCTAGCCTGGATTTTGCCAATCAGCCCGTATTGCATGTGGCCTAGGTTGTCGGCGTGCCGTAGTGTGTATGCTAAAGACACTGTCCGGATCCCATTAGGTGCGGAAAATATTAAGATGAGGTGCTCGATATTATTGATGAAGTGAGAAACATATCATCATCAAAGTCTGAGCTTTTTGTGGGAATGAAACAAGATGGAACAGAATAAAGGCTACGTATACATTCTCACTAAGGAACTGTTAAAAAATAAAATTTAATTTTTGGGTGAGTTTGGAGCTATTACGTAGTTCCATTCTCCATGCCATTCATTAGCCGTAAAATTCAGGTTTTCCAACTCCTCGTCTGTAACTACCTTGCCTTTTTCATAGGTATTCATGTCAGGCTTGCACTTTACTTTCAATCCGGTTGAGGTGGTTGTCGATCCTATGAGGTTCACGATAATCTCAAGTGTCTCAAGCGGCCTGCCGCGCCAGTTTTTGCTGATAAAGGCAAAGAGTCTGTGCTCAATTTTGTTCCACTTGCTTGTTCCTGGCGGGAAGTGCGATACATGAATGCTCAGGCCTGTCTCGTTGGCGAACTTCTGCAGGCTTGTTTTCCAGAGTTTGTTTCTGCGGCCGTTGCTTCCGCCGCCGTCGGCCGTTATGTACAGCCTGTCTGCGCCGGGGTACCTTTCTGACCCCATTGTTTTCCACCATTCACGGATGCTGTTTACTGCGAACTCGGCCGTATCAGCGCTAATCCCGACATTTACAAAGCCTTCGTTGAAGTTCAAATCATAAATGCCGTACGGACAGGCTTTCCCTCCGGGGCCTTCAAAATCGTGGTCTTTTACTTTGATGGGCTGGCCTGATACAGTCCATTCCCTTCCATTGTTTTTATACCTGCCAATTAATTCCTTTTTATGTAAAGATTTACATAAAAAGGAACTGATTGGCAACTACAAGACCTTAACTTTTCCTAAAAATATACCCTAGCGACTTAAACCACTTAAAATGCCATGTTTTCAAACATGTGCAAATGTCAGAGTTTATCTATACAAGAGTCAATATCATCGATGGTCACACCAAGGCATTTCATAATGCGATTCTGCTTCCTTATTGGTTTGAAACGTCGTTTATATTTCCCTGTGTTAAGGTCCTCATCAGCAGAAATTTCCTCGAGCAGATTAATGATGGAACGTACAGTGAAACTCTTTCTGTCTTTTTCCCTGAGTTCCATAGTACGATTGAAAATCAATGAATGGAGTATCGCTGCCAAAAACCAGATAAGCATTTTGGTATGAATGGAATCATCGCTGTACACTCCAATTTTCTCCATGCCCAAAGTCGACTTGAGAGCTGAAAAGACCTTTTCCACGCAGTCACGTTTGGAATAGGCCTCCATTGCTTCCCTGGTGTCCATTTTTTCAGACGACACCAGGATGCGGAATCCGAACTTTTTTGCGCATTCATCGATGTTTTCAACATCACGCTCTGCTGAATTAATTACATATGATTCCTCTTCCTTAGTCTCGCCGGAGGCCTTGCGTCCTTTTTTATTATCTGGAACTGTTCCGGCTTTTGTTGAACTCAGCTTGAACCAGTCAGCGAAATCCATCATTTCATCGTAGGTTACCTGTTCTTTTCGCTCTATCTTTCTTCTTAACCTGAGTTCTTTTGCCGCAAGTTTGGTGAAAAACGTTTTGCGATCATCCTTTTCGCGATCCGATGACCAGACAATGTGGAAATACCTTGTCCTGGTGTCGCCAACAAAAAGCTGATCTGTTACAGTCATGCCATACTGGTCCGATTCAGGAATGTAATGTGCAGAGGAACGGACGGAGGCCGCGTATTTTTTTAGCAAATCCTTTGTAACGTTCATATTGCTTTTCAGCATCAGAAGAAAGTTAAGACTGGCATCATCCATCCGCTGCACGTTATCTTCAGACATATATCCGCGATCGCAGATAATTGTAATGGATGAATTTTTGAGGTCTTTCAGGGTACCCAAAAATTTAAGCATTTCAGTCGCCTCTACCATATCAATTATGGCTCCGGGGAAGACTCTGAAAGTTACTGGAAGTCCGTCTCTCTGACGTACTACATAATCAACGTTCACCTGCTCCAGTGAATTATCATCTTTGGCGTGTCCCTTTTGGACAAGAAATACTCCCTCGGACTGAGAATTGATATTCGTTGAGTCGTAGCAAAAATAAAGTTTCCCGTCATCAATGGCCCGCTTTGCCCAAAGCTCATTAAACAGATTTATTCTTGAAAGGGAAATGCTTCCTTTCTGAAACCTGCTGATATAACTGTCGCTCCTGACAGACTCGGAAAAAATAGCGTGAGATCTGCCCCAATGCGGGTACTCTTGAAAAACCGCTGACTTTGCGCTCAGCATGAACATCGACAGGTCTAGCATGAGATAGGCTTCCTCCTCCGAGAAAACTTTCAACAGCTCTTCTGTCAGACCTGAATCCATGGCTAGCTTTCTGATTGCAGCATATATTCCTACGGAAATATTGGTATTCCTGTTTGGCTGTTCTGGAATCTGGTCTTTTGCAAAAATCAGGAAGTAATTTGAGTTAGGAACCATCCTTCTGTCGGTATTCCAGTTTTCACCCACAATTAAGGCTTTCCCGATAATCACCTTTTTGTGGGTGGCATGCTTCTTTTGGGGATTGCTCTTCATTGGTACCCACTCTGTGGTCGTGTTGTAGTACACGTATCCCTTACTGCGTGAAACAGACACATTAATCGGAATTTCTACTGGGTCAAAACGCATTGAGGTTCTTGGCATACTGGTGCTCCTTAGACTAGGGTATAGTATACCCTAGTCTAAGGAGCAAGAAAAGCATACGAAAAAAGGGCATAAACACGAGTGTCTATGCCCTTTCTGCTGGGGTGGGTGAATACTGGCTAGGGTATAATGTAGGGAAAGTTAAGG
>Ga0256404_1011105_pt1 | contig 12195 bp, 12 predicted proteins | sample RumenRJG_01DNA_FD_185990 | JGI IMG/M metagenome (GOLD analysis project Ga0256404, IMG submission 185990) | Bovine rumen microbial communities from Lethbridge, Alberta, Canada - RJG_01 | ecosystem: Host-associated > Mammals > Digestive system > Stomach > Rumen | place: Canada: Alberta | collected... | reverse complement strand
AGAGCGAGGCTCTTTTCTGCGTTCGTAAAAAAGATCCTTACAAAGGTCGGTATAACTTTGTTGGGGGCAAGGTGGAGACAGGGGAAGAGTCCGAGGCTGCCGCATACCGCGAACTGGAAGAGGAGACCGGCCTTACAAGACGCCAAATCTGTCTGTATCGTCTGATGGATATCCGCTATTATCAGCAGGAGTTTATACTGGAGATCTATGTGGGGATCTTGTAGGAGGACACAGAGCTACAGGAAGAGAATAATCCTTTGATCTGGCTTCCCCTCACGGAAGACTTTACGGATAAAGCCAAATTCGCCGGAGAACAGAACATCGCCCACATCATAAATGTGGCATTGCAGTATCCGATCCCGGACAGAAACTATACTCAGGACGGTTTTTACATCGGGGTCGACGGCTGCAGAAACGGCTGGATCGCCGCAGTACTGGATCACGGTGATCTCAGACTGGAACGATATGAGAGTATTGAGGCTCTGATATGCAGGTATCCGGACTTTGACGCTTTTCTGATCGATATGGCGATAGGCTTGCGGGACAATGCTGATCAGATCCGGCCGGAACAGGCCGCCAGAGAGGAGCTGGGGCGAAAAGCATCTTCCGTTTTCCCGATCCCGTCCAGAAGCGCCGTTTATGCTGAAACAGAAGAAGAGCAGAAGCAGGCGAACATCAAGGCTTTTGGAAAAAGCCTGGCGAAGCAGTCCCTTGCGATCCTCCCGAAAATCAGGGAGCTGGATCTGTTTTTGTCATCGCATCCTGAGTATCAGAACAGGATCCTGGAGAGCCACCCGGAGCTGGCTTTTACACGGATGAAAGGCTCAGAGGTGATATGCAATAAGAAGAACTATCCGGGATTTACGGAAAGAGAGTGGATCCTGTCAGAGTATCTTGGCAGGAAACACCTGTCATATTTCTATGACGAAGCAAAAGAACTGCAATGCAAACCGGATGATATGATGGACGCCGTCTGCCTTGCAGTTACAGGCGCGTTGTATGCCCATGGCCTGTGTGAGACCATTCCTGCAAACCCGGAAAGAGATGCCCATGGACTGGAGATGAAGATGACAGTTCCGAAAAAGGTGCTTCAATAAAAAGACTACAGAAAGATTCCGGGCTGTTATTCGGGCAGACTGCATCAGCTTATATTTCCCTTTCTGTGTGTGTCGTTTGTGTGCGGTACCTTCCGGTATAATTCAGTCATACAATAAATCACCGGTTAAAACGGTGTCACACATAAAGAGAGGGAAAAAATAATGAAGAACATGATGAAGCGTTTTGCAGTTAAGTTAGCAGTCCTGGCGATCCTGATCGTATCCATTTCTCCGGTATTCACGAAGCCGGCGATGGCAGCCAACAGAAACGAGTTCGTAGGCGGCTGGTACATGTACGAGGACAACAAGTTCGGACTGCAGATGGAGATCAGAAACGACTGCATTATCTCTTATCACCGCTCCACCGATCCGTACTACGAGTCAAACTACAACTACAACACCGACCTGGACGGACACCTTTATTCCTATTTCAGTGACGGAAGCGAGCAGCAGGTCTACACCATGATCAACCACGACTACATGGTAGACCGCGACGGAGATCACTGGATCCGGTACTATTGATCAGGAAACGCTGAACAGATAGATAAAATGATGTGTACCCTATGTCAAGGACAAACAGATTTTGACTTTCCATTTTTTTGGACATCAAGATTTCAAGGACCCAGCATTCGTACATTGAGTTTTATTATACCTGAACGGCCCTGCTCGGGCGGGGGTGTGCTAACACCCCCTTAGCTGTAACATTTCGCCTGTATGGGATGGGGTCAAGGGTGTTGAGCGGTTTATGCTCACGCCCATGCTTTTGGGTGGGAGGGATAAATAGCGAAATGCCCTTGATGCCATCACGTACAGGTGACACCTGTACAGGTCGTTTCTGTTGACTTTATCCCCAGCTCATGCGGTAGTTTCCGTATCTCCGGAACCTTCGGCGGATTCTTTATATTCAGAGGATAGATTCCTGTGGTTACGAACTTATAGAATTCATTTGGTGACAACATACACAGATCCCATACATACTCGTCGTTATTATGGTAATCAATGTAATCGTCAATAATGGCTTTTACCTGATGGAACTCAGTGCACTCTTTCAGTTTGCTGCTGATATGGTCCTTCATATGACCGAAGAAGCTCTCCTGTGGAGCGTTGTCCCAACAATTGCCGCGGCGTGACATTGACCGGCGCAGGTCAGAGTCCTCGACGATCCTGATAAATGCAACACTCGTGTAGTGGCTGCCCTGGTCACTGTGGATCAGAGTTTCCTTGTGAAGCGATATCCCGTGATCCCTCACCAGGATTTCAACAGTTTCCTTTACGAAATCAACTTCCAGCGAAGAACTCAATACATATGATAGTATCTGTTTCGTATAAGCATCCAGGATCGTCGAGAGATATGCAAATGTCTCGTTGTACGGAATATATGTGATGTCCGTCAGCAGTATATACCTGGGACCGTAGCATTCAAACTCACGCTGCAGGAGATTGTCCGCATAATTGCTGGTTTTTATTGCCTTTGCCATCCTTCGGTAAGGGTTGGCTTTCCGGATCGGGCAGAAGAGGTTATATTTCTTCATCAGTCTCCGGATCTTCTTGATATTCATTACTACCGGAGGCTTCAGATGAAGAAGTCCCATGTAGATGCTTCTTGCGCCTTTGGCATAACCCCGCTTTTTGTATATAGTGAGGATCAGCTGAAAATCCGACTGATCCTGAGCTTCCCGTTTTTCTCTTGCCGGTGCTGCCTTTATCCAGGCATAGTAGCCGGAACGTGAAACGCCGGCAAGTTCACACAGGGCAGTAAGGTTAAAGATATCTGGTGAAGCCTGAAGGGTTTCCTGGATCACTTCGTACTTGCAGGAGGTCTTTTCCATGATGAGTCCCCCTACTTTGCGTCCTTGTTTGGTCTTAAAATTTTTTTTAGGAACTCCATTTCGTGGCGCAGGTAGTAGAGTTCATGTTCCATAGCACGAATCTTCTGGTCATCCGGCATGGAAGAATAATCGGGATGATTGCTTAATGCATAGCTTTGGTGCTGGCCTTCTCGAAAGTTGCCTTCTCTGGCTTGCTTTCTGATCATTCCCTGCAATCCGCTTATCCTGGTTTCACCGAGCAACTGGGGATCATAACCAAGCGTCTCCACGATCTCGCGCGGCCGTTCACCCGCCTGATATCGACGCCAGAACTCTCTTTTGAACTCGATCGTAAAAGAGATGGTGTTTGGAGATACGCTGTAGGTATATTTATTTTCTCGGAGGATCTGCATCTCCTCTTTGGTAAAACTGCGAGCACTCATGGAAGACCCCTTTCTTGGACAATAAGATTATACCGTGGTTAACCTGTGTATAAAACTCAATGTCTTAAAAAGGGGATTCCCGAAAACTGACAGTCCAGAAATCAGGGATTCAAAATTTCAATGTCCTAAAAAGAGGGTAACTCTAAATCTCCGTGTCTATTTTACGGGGTATATTTTAAAAGAACAGAGTGAAATGATGCTGAGGCAGACGGAAACGTCTGTCTCAGGTGCTTTTTGGGGAAGGAAGGGATACTGTTTAAACCTGGATTCCCGTGATATCCTAGTGCGGTATCACGGGAATCCAGGTTTAAAAGCAGCTTAATTTCCGGCTATAATTGTTAATAGGATCAGGGCGATTGAGAAAAAGGGCAGCTTTACGCAGATCGGCATCGGGATATATCTGATTGATTTTTAGGAGTGGCTGATAGCAAGGAGGATTCGAATGCTTGGAGCAATCGTAGGTGACATTATTGGTTCTGTTTATGAGCGGCATAATATCAAAACGAAGGACTTTCCTTTGTTCCGGGAAGACTGCCGTTTTACAGATGATACCGTCATGACCTGTGCAGTCGCGGAGGCAGTAATGAATGGCGGTCAGAAAGATGACTTCATCGACGCAATGAAAAAATACGGCCGGATGTACCCGAATGCAGGATACGGTCGTAAATTTCATGCGTGGATCAACTCCAGTGACCGGGAGCCGTACCACAGCCTAGGCAACGGGTCCGCGATGCGTGTTTCGCCCTGCGCATGGGTGATGGACTGCGGCTTTATGGACAGAACCGGGTGCTGGCCTAAAGAAGGAAGCGCCTGTGCGGAATTATCTGCCGCGGTCACACATGACCACCCGGAAGGTATCAAAGGCGCGATGGCAACAGCCGACGCGATCTTTTTATGCCGATATTTCTTTGGTGGTTACGGCAACAGTGAAGAAACATCTATCAGTGATGATCCGGTCAAGTGCAAAGAGATCGTCAAAGAACGTATTGAATGGAATTACGGCTACGACCTGTCCAGAACTCTGGATGAGATCCGTCCCACATACCGCTTTGACGCGACCTGTCAGGGCAGTGTGCCGCAGGCCATCATCGCGTTCCTGGAGAGCAAAGACTTTGAGGATGCCATCCGGAACGCCGTCTCCCTTGGCGGCGACAGCGATACGATCGCCGCGATCGCAGGAAGCATCGCAGAGGCGGCTTACGGCATCCCCGAATGGATCAAGGACAAGGCATATTCCTATCTGGACCAGCCACTGAAGGACGTTCTCAGAAGATGGGGAGAGTTCCCGCACAATTATTGATGCAAATAGCCGGAAAGTATTTACGGGCAGAGAAAAGCCTCCGGTTGACCAGACCGGAGGCTTAAAGGGGAGGAATGTATTTATTTTGAGTTTATATTGATGTAATTCTTACCAGCTGCGATTTATGCAGCTGCACGGCAGGTGATTTCGGTATGAGCACAGATCATAGCCGGAATGCCAACAAGACCGATAGTAAGAAGAATTGCGTTGATAATCATTTTAAGTACCCTCTCTTTTTATATTTAATGTTGTTTTTTGTTTGAGTTATTGTTTCTTTGTTGTTTCTATGCCAGGAGTATAACTCTTGGTATCGCACAGATTTGTCACAGCAGTTTTGAGTAAAGGAAAAAATGAAAAGAAAACTAGAACAGGTACGAATATGAAAATATATTTTGACATGGATGGCGTCCTTGCCGATTTTGACCGCGGGATCGAAGAGCTTTGCGGAATCAAAAAAGTGGATCAGGAAAACACAAATGAAGAGAAGGATACAGTCATGTGGGATGCAGTCCGGGAAGTGGAGCACTTCTATGACCGTCTCGAACCGATACCGGGGTCCATAGAGCTCTTTATGAAGCTGTACCGGAAATACGGACTGGACTGTGAGATTCTCACCGGGATCCCGAAGCCACGTCGGAACATCGCAAACGCGGGTGAAGACAAGACTGCATGGGTACACAGGCTCCTTGCACCAGATGTGATAGTAAACATTGTGTATAAAGAGAATAAAAGAAATTTCTGTACTGGCCCGGACTGCTATCTGATCGATGACTTCACTCCCAATATTACCGGATGGGAAAAGAGAGGGGGAACGGGCATTCTTTTCCGGTCCGCAAAAGGAGCGGAAGAGATGGTCAGAAAACTCGGTCTTCTTTGAGTGTGGTGATTTATTCCCTGAAGAACTGATGGCGTCTGTCTGCGTCCCTAAGGGAATATCCTGCGGTCATGCCGGGAACTGAAAAAGATTGATTCAGAAGACCCGCTGATCTATACTTTGAGTTGTACGCATGGTGAAAGACGTAAACAGAAAGGGGTGATGCTGCTGTGAAGTGTATGGACTTCCCTGTGATCGATCCAGTCGCAACAGGACAGAACATAAAAACTCTCCGTGAGGAGAAGGGACTGACGGTAAGGGATCTGCAGAATTTTTTCGGTTTTGAGGAACCTCAGGCGATCTACAGATGGCAGTATGGCAAAACACTTCCATCAGTAGATAATCTCTATGCCCTGAGCGCGATCCTTGAAGTACCGATGGAACGGATCCTGATCCCGGTTACATATGGAAACGTAAAACAGTTTGAAAAGCAGCAGGAGGCCCCTGCTGCTTCAGCTTTTTTATATCAGGTCATGAAGAAGTTGGCATCTGTGAGGCTGACTTCTTTTTCTTTTTCTGCTTTTCCCATGACGAGGACAATGTCAGCCTCATCCTCTGAGTCACAGGCCTCAGCGCCCTGGGCCTCGAAAAGGAGTTCCAGGTACCGGGAAAGACTCAGCTTTCCCCGGCGGTGCTCCACTCCTCCGCACCAGTTGTCATCCCAGTTTTTCGGGGCACCGTCAAATACAAGGCAGCGGTTTCTGACATCGACATAACCATAGTTGATCAAGGAGCATTTCTGACGCAGGTTGTGCCGGAAAAAGCAGTTCGCGTCAGAGTACAGTTCACTGTCCCGGCAGTTTCCGTCCGGAACCGCCATCATCCCCACATAGCAGGTATCAACGGCACTGAAATTCGGCCGTCCGCAGAACAGGTGGATGTTTGCAAAGACCTTGTCCAGAGGAGCGGTCAGGTCAATATCAATGTATTCTGCTGCGTCACTGTGCGTGATGTCACCGGAAAAGGTGACTCCGCAGTTTCTGAAATCCTGGTTCCATCCCACTTCAGATTTTTTCCCGGATAAAGTGATAAATCCGGCGTGGAGATCGACATCGACACGTTTCTCATCATTCCAGTAAACGAAGAAGCGAAGACGTTTAATGCTTTCAGGAATGCGGTAAGCAATACCGCTGCGGATATACCCTCCTTCAGCAGATTTATCACTGCAATGGATCTCGGAAACATCTGGGTCAAACTCATCCATGCGCAGAAAGACTTTCCTGCCGGGCAGGGGAGTAACACAGCTTTCCATCCTGGTAAAAAGAAGGGATTCAAAGGTATCGTACAGAACCGGTGCGTCAGCACGTTCCGCATCGGTCAGTTTGCCAAAGTGGTTCATGTTTGTGACCAGCGTCTGCATGCTCAGCGCGGATGCTTTTGCGGAGAGCTTTTCCAGGATTGCCTTCTGTGAATAGCCAAGACGCAGCAGCCAGGCGGCCATGCGCAGCATCATCCCCGGGCGCTGTGCGATAAAGTCCAGCGCATCTTCGCTGCTGTCCTTCAGCATGGCTTTGGCAGTACTTTCCCAGGAACGGATCCTGCCGTCCCTGAGAGCATTGACCGCATCCATGTGCCTGGCGGATCTGGAATACACGGAGTAGTCAAGGTAGTTTAAAAGCATTATATTGCGTTCAGCGCCCTTGCCGGACAGCACAAGGTTGGCCCTGAGATCTTTTTCCGGATAGCTTTCCAGAAGCTTTACAAGGAAGCGCTTCTGCGCGGTACGGAAATGAAACCTGTTCCTGGCGAGCAGGACATCCACACAGCGCAGGACGTCCCCCGTATGCTGGCAGAGCCCGCGGAGCATGCAGAAAGCGGCATCGCGGTCAGCCATGTCGAAAATGATCTCATATAAAGCGTTCAGGTTTTCCTTGAAGCCGACTCTGAGGCAGCTTACATTTTCTGCAGAAACGTGGGAGACCGCGGCGCGGACGATTTCCTGTTCCGGGAGGGTCATGCGTTCTTTGCGGGACAGGATAACCTGAAGAGGAGTCGTATAGCTTTCTTCCACAGGAAGAAGCTTTATGGTCTTCGCGCTCATGACCACTTCCTGCTCTTTCTTTTGTGTACCGGAAGTATCTTCACAGGGAAGCCAGCCTCTTTTGATCTGGACACCAAAAAGAGACTCCATGCCGTAAGTGGAGAAATAGTGCACCATCTGATGGAAGCGGAAAACAGCCTCGTCCATTTCCATGACCTGATCCGGGAAACCGGGATACATCGGAGCAGCATCTACATGATCCCCCATGCCGCGGATCATGTCATAAAAACCATCCAGGGAAGGACTTACAGCAATGGCAGCAAGATCCTCCGGAGACAGAACGTATCCGAGGGCCTGAAGGTTTTCATTTAAAGTGACTGCCTTTGCCAGAAGCTCATCTGTCAGCCCGGCGTCAGTTTTAATAAAAGGAACAAGGCGAAGTTCGTCCAGAAGCAGTTTATTGTAATCCATTTACACCCCTCCCTCCGTCTGAAAACAAAAGAAAAAAGCAAGCCATCCGGTGACTGAAACCTGCGCTTACAGTTAATCGATAAGGATCGTCTTGTAAAAGTATGTCACCATGAGAGCGCAGGAACGCTTGCTTTACAGACAGTATGAACCTTTGGGAAAATAAAGTCATTAAACACGCAGTTCAATGACAGAGTCCGGGTCATCATTTACAGTGGAGTGTGGGATACCCAGGATAGATGGTCATAAACTGAAATGCATACCAGAAAGGGTGGGAAAAATGAAAACGAGCCAGATGTTTAATCTTAACCACACGCTGATGCTGCAGTGATTTCTTCCCTCTGATGATCACTGCAGCGTCGGTGAATACATGATCAGAGGTGGTTAAGATGGAAAGAACGAGAGCTTACAGGCGTTTCCAGAGAAGGAGAAACATCCGCAGAAAGAAGGCATTATCCCACAGGATCTATGGTATGGACTGGTTTCAGGGAGTTGACGGGAAGTATAGCAAAGGGCATATAGGCTGCGGATGCGGTCTTTGTAAAATGACCAGACGATTTCGCAGGCCCTCATGGGCTGATGAAAGAAAGACCATGAAATATCTGCGTGATATCGTGGACTTTTGGAAAGAAGGGGATTGGGATCTATGAAAACGATACAGGATGTATTGCGTGAATTGGACACAGAGGAACTGGAAGAGACGTATCTTTATGATCATTCTCCCAAATTACGGGAGCTTTCAAAAAATGACGACAGATCAGTATGCCAGCTCAGACAGGACTTTTCCAGAAAGTTTTCGGATTACTTGCAGAGACTTCGTACATTGGAGATCGAACCATCTGAGGATAGCCGCACAGGTATTCTCTATGTCCATAAGATCATGGGGGAAGATTCCTGGTTCCCACAGGAGACGACAGACCTTATCTATATGGATGAATTACTGGCAGCTGAAGATTTTAAAAAGATCTCTCATTATGCCTTTGAATTTATCAGACAGGAAGTTGCACTGGGATTTCTGGTGGCAGAAACGAAGCTGACGCAGGATCATCTCTATGATGTGGCATCATATTTCCTCTATGAAATGTCCTTTTTTGGATACAAACAGGAAGAGCTGGAAGAGGAAATGAGAGGGTTAGAAGAATCAGTCCGGGAGCTCAAGGAACATCCGGAGCGCATGATCCGATATAACTACTCTGAATGGGAAAAAGAGTTTGGTTTATCGGAGGGAGAGGAATATCCAAAAGAACAGGAGCTGTTAGACGCAATTCATTCAGGATGCCAGGAGTACAACGACTATTGTGATGGGATAGAACTTGAAAAAATAAAAGAATCTTATTTGAGAAAGCAGATTACGAGATGGCAGTGATCATATCCTGCCGCGGTCAGAAAAAGAATGATACTTACGAGAGGGTGATCCACCTGCTTTTCGGGTGAACTGCATCAGATCATATTTCTCTTTCAGTATGTGTGTCGTTTGTGTGCGGTACCTTCCGGTATAATTCAGTCATACAATAAATCACCTGTTAAAACGGTGTCACACATAAAGAGAGGGAAAAAATAATGAAGAACATGATGAAGCGTTTTGCAGTTAAGTTAGCAGTCCTGGCGATCCTGATCGTATCCATTTCTCCGGTATTCACGAAGCCGGCAATGGCGGCAAACAGAAACGAGTTCGTAGGCGGCTGGTACATGTACGAGGACAACAAGTTCGGGCTGCAGATGGAGATCAGAAACGACTGCGTTATCTCCTATCACCGCTCTACCGATCCGTACTACGAGTCCAACTATAACTACAACACCGACCTGGACGGACACCTTTACTCATACTACAGTGACGGCAGCGAGCAGATGGTCTACACCATGATCAACCACGACTACATGGTGGACCGCGACGGAGATCACTGGATCCGGTACTATTGATCAGGAAACGCTGAACACATAAATAAAAGAATAGAGTGAAATGATAAAGCGGCAGACGAGAACGTCTGCCGCAGTTTTTATGTACTGGTGTTGTAGCTCAGTCCGATTGACTGAAAACTGTTCTTGTTGATTGTCCGCTAATTGCTCTGTATACTGTCTTTCAAAACAAAAGAAAGGGAAAAAGGAAAAGCAGGAGCAGTCTTCCAAAAAGTTTGTATTCTTTGAAGAGAAGATGCCGATCATAGAACTTGAGCTGAAACTGTGCGGATATTTTGTCATTGTAACTTCTGAAAAGATGACGGCCAAAGAGGCCCTGGAGATCTATAAAGGAAGGGATGCATCAGAAAAGCTGTTCCTCTCTGACAAAACATTTCTTGGTAATCACGCGTTAAGAAGCAGTACAGAAGAATCAGCAGCCTCAAAGATATTTATCGAGTTTGTGGCACTGATCATCAGGAACCGGATGTACAACTATCTTAAAGACGCGATGAAGGAGATGGCAAAAAAACCGAATTACATGACGGTGCCGGCGGCAATCCGGGAACTGGACAAGATCGAGATGGCGCGGGGACTTGACGGGATATACCGTTTGGATCATGCAGTTACGGCAAAGCAGAAAACGATACTGAAAGCTTTCGGACTGACGGAAGCCAACGTGAAATACCGGGTGGAAGAGATCAGTAAACGGCTGGAGAACGGGATCTGACAGGAGGATATGGCATGGCAAGAATGACAAGTATGGAGGCGCTTGATAAAAAGATAGAAAAGGCGCAGGAACTGGTAAAAGCTATCATGAACAGCGACAAGACCAAAGGAAAACAAGAGCTACCATAGCTGGCCTAATACAATTCCAACGCGTTGAACGCGTTGGAATTGTTGGCTTTAACGCGCGTGCGCGTTACAATGCATTCGGAGGTGATAGAATGCTGCCCCAAAAAGAAACCTTAACTATTGAGTTCAAGAGTGATATTAAAAAGCTCTCTGATTCAGATATATTTGAAGCTGTGGTCGCCTTTGCAAACACAGAAGGTGGCGAGCTTTACCTTGGCATCGAAGACAATGGTGAAGTAACAGGAGTACATAAAGCACATGAAAACACTACAACGGTAAGTGCCTTTATAGCAAACAATACCGTTCCGCCGGTATCTGTTAGAGCGGAAATAGTTGAGGATACTCTTCCAGTCTTAAAGATCTCTGTGCCTAAATCTTACAGTGGCATTACTGCAACGGTTTCCGGAAAAACGTTGCATCGACAGTTGAAGGCAAATGGGGAGCATGAAAATGTCCCAATGTATCCGACGACCTTTGCGACAAGGTTGTCAGACCTTCGGCTTTTGGACTATTCTGCAATGCCTTTGCTTGAAAGCAGTTTAGAAGATTTCGATCCTTTAGAGGTGGAGCGTCTTCGCCAGTTGGTTACCACTTATAACGGAGAAAAGAATCTGTTAGATTTTACGGATGAAGATCTGTTTAAAGCACTTGGGTTGGTTCGTGAGCTAAACAACGCTTTATATCCGACCATAACAGGAATTCTGCTGATAGGAAAAGTCGAAGCCATCAAGCGACATGTTCCCACTCACGCAGCTGTGTTTCAGGTCTTGGAGGGAACAGAAGTCAGAAATAATGATGACTATGTTTTGCCATTGCTTCAGACAATAGAACGCCTAAACAACAATCTTGCTGCCCGCAACCCTGAGCAGGAAATTGAGATGGGGTTATTCCGGTTTGCAATTCCGGAGTTTGATAAAAGGGCCATTAGAGAGGCATTGGTCAATGCGTTCAGTCATCGCGATTATTCGAAAATGGGCCGTGTTAGAGTGACTATTAGCGATGAGGGCCTGACTATTGCTAATCCTGGAGGGTTTATTGAGGGCGTCTCTATAAACAATCTTCTGACAGCTGAGCCTCATGGCAGAAACCCTCAGTTGGCAGATGCTTTAACATATAACAGCAAGAATTCCCCCATCCTCTTCAGGTGGTGGGATGAATTGCCGCCTTCTGGTATTGAGAAAAATAAGGTTTTCGGCAGGGAACGCTTGTTCGATTCGCCCGGGCGTGGTATAATTATATCAGCAGCTGCCACAATTCAGTCGAAATAGGAAAGATGCTGATATCATGAACAAATATGACCATAACGCACATTCAGTTTTTCTCCTGTATTATCATCTGATCCTGGTCGTGAAGTACAGAAGAAAAGTGCTTTCAGATGATATCTCAGATCGCGCGAAAGAGATCTTCTGTTATATAGCACCCCGTTACGGGCTGACGCTGGAGGAATGGAACCATGATGAAGACCATGTGCAC
>Ga0256404_1011104_pt1 | contig 12196 bp, 12 predicted proteins | sample RumenRJG_01DNA_FD_185990 | JGI IMG/M metagenome (GOLD analysis project Ga0256404, IMG submission 185990) | Bovine rumen microbial communities from Lethbridge, Alberta, Canada - RJG_01 | ecosystem: Host-associated > Mammals > Digestive system > Stomach > Rumen | place: Canada: Alberta | collected... | reverse complement strand
TGCAAAATCACTTTGAGTTAATGCAATATTTATAGCATCACCTGTTGTAAATGTAAATACATCTGTTGTATATGTTGTTACATTAATATCTGTTGATTTTCCTGCTCCTGTTTGAGCTTGAAAATACGCATATGTTGCTCCTACTATTAATATTGCAAATGTTGCAATTGCCACTACACTTAATATCATTGTTTTTTTACTTTCCATATTTGAACTACTCCTCTTTAGTATTATCATACTTTACAATCAAAATTATACAAAAAATAACTATGTTAGTCAATACATCACATATAGATATTTATTAAAATATTACAATATATGTCGGTGAAAAACAATGCAAAATAAAGAAATTAATTTTGATACTGATATTTACAATACAATTAGAAAGAACATCAGAAAATATAGACTAGAAAAAGGACTAACATCTGCCGAACTTGCAGAAATGGTAGATTTATCACATGATTTTATAAGACAAATACAAAGTGAAAAAGTAGCATATAATTTCTCCGTAGAAACTTTATATAGAATATCTAAAGCACTAGATGTATCAATAGATGATTTAATTAAAAAATAGTTTCAATTTTTATGAAACTATTTTTTAGTTACACCTAATTTCTTTCCTTGAATACGATAACAAAAAGAAAGTTGCAATCTATAAGGAATAATTCTTAATAAAAATATAGCTAACTTTATTCTTATTGTTGGAATAATAAGCATTTTCTTTTGAAATAATTTATCTATAGCATATTCTGCCACAAACTTAGGACTTGCTTCTTTAATACTAAATTCTCCATTAGCAACTTTATTAAAATTAGTATTAACTGGACCTGGACATAAAGCAGATACTACAACATGACTTCCACTTTGTCTAAGTTCTTCATTAATAGCCATCGTAAGTTTTAAAACATAATTTTTAGTAGCATAATAAGTACTAAGTCTAGGACCTGCCATAAAACCAGCACTTGAAGCAACATTTAAAATATAACCAGAATCTTTTTCTACAAAATCTTTTAAAAATAACTTAGTTAAAATATGATATGCTTTTATATTTAAATCAATCATTTCTAATTCTCTATCTAAATCTGTTTCTGTAAATATACCAAATAGACCAAAACCAGCATTATTTATAAGTATATCAATATTTTTATCTTTACACATATCATATAACTTATAAACATTTTTTTCTTTAAGTAAATCCATTTCTATAACATCAACATTTACTTTAACATTATCTTTTATTTTAAGCATTTCTTCCTTACTTCTAGCAACAAGTATTAAATCAACACCTTTATTTGCTAAAACATAAGCCATATTCTTTCCAATTCCACTTGAAGCCCCAGTTATAAGTGCCTTCATTTATATGCCTCCCAAACTATTTCTTATCTTCCATAACACTTAAGATACTTGGAAGTATTTGTTTCTTTCTAGAAACAACTTTAGGAATAAATACACCTTCATAAGTATCTTTAAGACCAAATCCATCTTCTATAACATCTTTAGCTTTAGTATTATAAATAATATAAGAACCATTTTTTATAATATCTGTTATAAACATAACTACAACACTATAATTAGTATCAACCATTTCATTTAAAACATTCACATATTCATCCATATTTTCTTTTATCTTATCAAAATCTAAAGTCATAACTTGGCCAATACCCAAAGTTTTAGTACCCACTACATAGTTCTTAAAGTCACTCTTTATTAAATCTCTAACACTCATACCATCAATAGATGAAGCCGCCTTAATCATTTCAAGACCATATTTATCAATATCCACATTTGCAATACTAGCAAGTTTTACTGCAGCAAATCTATCATCTTCCGTAGTTGTTGGACTAGTTAAAAGCAATGTATCAGAAAGTATTGCTGAAAGCATAAGTCCAGCAATTTCTTTAGGAATATTAACTTTAGCTTCTAAATACATTTCATAAAGCATCGTTGATGTACAACCAACAGGTTTACTTCTAAAGTTAATTGGTACATTAGTACCTATTGCCCCCAAATTATGATGGTCAATAATTTCCAAAATATCAGCTTCTTCAATACCATCAACAGATTGAGCCAAATTATTATGGTCAACAAGTATAACTTTTTGTTTATCATAATCATTAGGACCTGTAAGTCTAATCAAACCTAAACATTCACCTTTATTATTAATAACTGGATAATTAGTATGATTAACTTTATGTGTCATAGTTCTAAAATCACTAAAATAATCTTCATTATTAACAGTAACTGGATTTTTATTAATATTTATATTTTTAATATAATTACTTAATGTAATTTTCGTAGCTATTTGAAAACTATCAAGTTCTGATGCAATCATATTAACACCATTTTCTCTAGCTTTTTTAATAACCTTCTTATCCAAATTAACATTCAAAGGAATAATAACTAATTTAACTTTAGATTTAATAGCATAATCTAAAACTTTATACCTATCCCCTACAATTAAAATATCATCACTATTTAAATCAATTGCTTGTTCCAAAGCTTTAAAACTAAGTCCTGCAATAAAAGTATTTCCTTTTATAACATCATCACATTTAACAATTACTTTAGCATTTATTGTTTCAATAATATTATCTAAAGTAGTATCCACAAATTCTCTATTTCCATTAATTAAATATTTAGCAAGTTCTTTTAAAGTTACATAACCAGTAAGTTTCTTTTCATCATTTACAAGTGGTATTGCAGTAATATTTCTTTTTTGCATAAGTTTAAAAGCTTCATCAATAGATTTATTCTCATTAATATATGCTTTTTTATCATACTTAACATTTTTGATTCTAACTCTAACATCATTTAAATAACTTGGAACAGGTACACCAAAATAATCAAGTACAAATTTAGTTTCATTATTTATATTACCTAGCACTTTAGGTATAGTTTTTTCACCCATTTCATTTTTTAAATATGATAAAGCTATACTAGAACATACAGTATCAGTATCTGGGCTTTTATGACCAAAAATATATATCATCTTAACAACCTCACTTTTATATTAAGATTTTACCACAAATTTTTTTATTTTTAAATAGCAAATTTATATAAGCTACATATTGTATCAAAAATTTGACAATAATATTATAATATGGTATTATGTATTTAGCAAAGAAAATTTGCATATAATAAAAAAAGGAAACATTCAATTTTTGCATGTTGAGTGTTAACCTGTTAGGCTTTACCCAATCAAGCTTGATTGGGTATTTTTATTTTTAGTATCAGAAGCATTATTACCGCTAATATAATTATAACAATTAATCTATCTAATAATTTTATAAAAAATGTCTTAAATTTCATAATTATTCCTCCTCTCATAAAAAGTTTTATAAAGGAGGTTAACACCCAACAATTGAATTGTTTCCATAGATAAAGTATATCATAGTTGCTTAAATATTCCAAGATATAATTGTATATTTTTAAATATTTTTATTTAATTTGTTGTACGAACTCGTTTACGCAAAACAATACATAACTTATATTAATTTCGAAACCGATATAAGCTACACATTGTATCAAAGATTACAATAACACTATTATGTGGTATTATGTATTTAGCAAAGAAAATTTGCATACAATAAAAAAAGGAAACATTCAATTTTTGCGTGTTGAGTGTTAACCTGTTAGGGTTTACCCAATCAAGCTTGATTGGGTATTTTTATTTTCAGATTGACGAACAAGTATTTGTCTAGTATAATATGTATGTGACTGGAAAATATTATAAATATAAAAATAGATTGGAGATGCAAGACATGTTTGAACTTATAAGTAAATATAAACCTAGTGGTGACCAACCAGAAGCTATTAAAGAATTAGTAGAAGGTATAAATGAAGGCAAAAAAGAACAAGTATTATTAGGGGCAACAGGTACAGGTAAAACTTTTACAATAGCAAATGTAATAGCTGAAACTAACAAGCCTACCCTAGTTTTGGCACACAATAAAACTTTAGCGGGACAACTTTATGCAGAATTAAAAGAATTTTTTCCAAATAATCATGTAGAATATTTTGTTTCATACTACGATTATTATCAACCAGAAGCTTATGTACCAAGTAGTGATACCTATATTGAAAAAGACTCATCAATAAATGATGAAATTGATGAATTAAGGCATGCTGCAACAAGTGCCCTTATTAATTATAAAGATGTTATAGTAGTTGCATCAGTATCATGTATTTATGGTATTGGTGAAAAAGAAGAATATGAAAAAAACATGCTAATACTAACTGTTGGTGACAAAATATCTAGAGGAAAAATACTAAATAGACTGGTTGATATGACATATGAAAGAAATGATTTAGACTTTCATCGTGGAACATTTAGAGTCAGAGGAAATAACATAGATATTATTCCTGTTAATGAAAAAGTAAGTGGTATTAGAATTATCTTAGAAGATGATATAGTCGAAGAAATTTGTACATTTGACCCCCTTACTGGAGCTATATCACAAAGTAAAAAATCAGTTACTATATCACCAGCATCTCACTTTGTTACAAGTAAAGAAAAATTAGACGAAGCATGTAATAGAATTGAAGCAGAATTAAAAGAAAGACTCGAAGTATTAAAAAGTGAAAATAAACTAATCGAAGAACAAAGATTACGTGAAAGAACTAACTATGATTTAGAGATGCTAAGAGAAACAGGTTTCTGTAATGGTGTTGAAAATTATTCAAGACATTTAGCTTTAAGAGGTCCAGGAGAAACACCATCATGTCTAATAGATTTCTTTCCCAAAGATTTTTTACTTGTAGTGGATGAGTCCCACGTTACACTACCTCAAGTAAGAGCCATGTATAACGGTGATAGAATGCGTAAACAAACTTTAGTGGATTATGGATTTAGACTTCCAAGTGCATTAGATAATAGACCACTTAAATTTGAAGAGTTTGAAAACAAAATTAATCAAGCAATTTATGTTTCTGCAACACCCGGAGATTATGAACTTGAAAAAACAAATAACAAATTTGTAGAACAAATCATTAGACCAACTGGATTACTTGACCCAATTATTGAAGTCCGTAAATCAGAAGGACAAATTGATGATATAATAAGTGAAATAAATGATAGAATTAAGAAAAACGAAAGAGTTCTAATAACAACACTAACAATTAGAATGAGTGAAGAACTAACAAATTACTTAAAAGAAATGAACATCAAAGTTGCATACTTACATAGTGAAGTTAAAACTCTTGAAAGACTTAAAATTATACATGATTTAAGAAGTGGTGTTTATGATTGTATTGTGGGTATTAACCTACTTCGTGAAGGCTTAGATATACCTGAAGTAAGTTTAATATGTATATTAGACGCTGATAAGCAAGGCTTCTTAAGAAGTACACGTAGTTTAATTCAAACCATCGGAAGAGCAGCTCGTAATGAAAATGGTAAAGTAATTATGTATGCAGATACATATAGTGACTCCATGAATGAAGCAATTACAGAAACACAAAGAAGACGCGCTATTCAAGAAGAATACAATAAAGTTCATGGCATAACACCAAAAACAATTATTAAAGATATCAAAGAAGTTGTAACAAATGAAGTAACTAGTAAAAAGCCTAAACTATCTAAAAAAGAAAGAGTTTTACAAATTGAACAAATTGAAAAAGAGATGCGTGAAGCTGCAGCAGCAATGGATTTTGAAAGAGCAATGGAACTAAGAGATATTTATTTTGAACTCAAAGGTCTATAAAAAGGTAATGGATAAATTCCACTACCTTTTTTACAATAAATTAATAATTTTTGGTAAAAATATTATAACTCCCACAACCGCAGACGAGACAGCAAATACTAAAACAGCACCAGCAGCAATATCTTTAGCATATTTAGCATGTACTCTTATCTCCGGAGATAATATATTAACAACTTCTTCAATAGATGTATTAAATAACTCTGCTCCAATTACTAAAGCAAAAAGTATAATACATGTTACCCATTCCCATATAGCTAATTTAAGAATAAAACCTAAAATAACCACTAAAATCATAGCTAAAGCATGTATTTTTAAATTTCTTTCAGTCTTAAAAGCCTTTTTTATTCCTTCTATAGCATAACCAAAACTACTTATTAAACTATCACTTTTCATCTTTTCTCACCTTTTTATTATATATATAAATATAAACAATTAAATATGCAAGAGCTAAAAGATAACCACCAATAACATCAGTAAAATAATGAACACCAACATAAATTCTACTAAAACCAATCGTTAAAATAAGTAAACTCAATAAAGTAATTAATGTCCATTTCAAATATTTATTATTAACATTTTTATAAATAAGATAAATTACTAAACCATAAAAAGCAACACTAATCATCGAATGACCTGAAGGAAAACTATAACCACTTTCTTCAACTAATCTAAGTACATTAGGCCTAGGTCTTCTAACAATATGTTTAATTGTTTGATTAACAATTGTGCATCCAACTAAATCAAAAGTAATAAACCATCTATTTTTCTTACAAAACATAAAACTCCAAGTAAAACAATAAATGCTACACCGCCTAAATGAGTGACAACTTTAAATATTGATGAAAGTGTATCATTCATAATATTTTGAGATATAAAATTGTAAACATTATTATCAATATCTAAAACACCATCTTTACAAACATTAAATAAAATTACACTAAAGAGTACTAAACATAAACAAACAATAAATATTCTAAACTTCTTCATAAACTTAACCCTCAATATGTTTCTTTTCTAATATTTTCTTTACCTTTTCAAGTCCCATTATAACTAGACCACCAATTATAAAGAATAAAATACTAAATGTATCAAAACTCATTGCATCTTTAGGAACTTCCAAAGTAGTTGGTCCCATAACAATAGCATATAATGAACCAATCATTAAACCAATAATTAAATACACTGTAGCACTACGATGTTTATCTAAAGCATGTTTAATTAATTTGATAACCAATGCAATACCAAATAAAACACCAATACCAAAACAGAAAAGTGCAGGAAAATATGTAAAATTAAAATGTAAAAACTCTTTAATACCATTAATAATCGGAATATAAAGCCCAAAAATAAGTAATAATGTTGAACCTGATATACCAGGTAAAACCATAGCACTGATAGCAACCATACCAGCAACTAATATATATAAAACAAGTCCAAAATTTAAATTTGCAATATTAACGCCTGAACCACCAGTCATTGGATTAAAATAAGTAATTAAAGAAACAACTAATATTCCAATTATAGAAAAAATAATATTTTTATATTTTCCTTTTAAATTATCCTTTTCTTCTTTTATAATCAAAGGTATTGAAAATATAATAAAGCCTAAAAATAATGAACTAACTGCATATATTTTACTTTCAAATAAACTTGTAAGTACTAAAGTTGCAAGTCCCATACCTACAATCCAACCAGTACCAAGTTTAAATAAAAACCAAAGAGCACTTTTCTTTTTAGCAAAATCTTCATAAAAAACATCATTTAAAGCATTTATAAATTTATCATAAAAACCTAAAATAAAAGCAATAGTTCCTCCACTTACACCTGGAACACTATCAGCAAGTGCCATGCAGAACCCCCAAAACGCATTAATTAAATACTTCATAATTTATCTATCACCTATTAAATTATATCAAAAATATTGAAAAAAGCAATAATTTATGGTATTATACAAATATATGAAGAACTCCTTCATATAAAAAAGGAAACATTTGACTTTAGTATGCTGAGTGTTACCTTTTAAATGAGCCAATGTTTATTTGTACAATTATTGTAACAAATAAACATTTTTTTAATGAAGAAATAACCTTCTTTAAAAATGCTTTCATTTTTTCTATTACTCACAGACCTCCTTTCTACCCTTTACCATAAACCCCACAGAGAGGAGATATGAAAAAAGTAGATAGGCAACATCAGCAATCAAATATTTCCTGTATTAATTATATCAAAAGCATAACATTAAGTAAACATTTTGAAACATTTTTATAAATAAAATAAGCATTATTCTGCAAATTAATTGGAAACTGTATTTAGCCATTAAAAAAATCAAATATTTTTCCAAAAAGCCTTGAAAAAAAGCAACATTTTATGATAGAATTTAACTATATGAAGATATTCTTCATATAGTTTGACTATTAAATGCGGAAAATTATTTTATAATTGAGATAATGTTTATCTACAAAATAAACATTTGTAAAATAATCTTCTTTAAAAATGCTTTCATTTTTTTTATTATTCACAGACATCCCTTCTACCTTTTACCAAAAAAGATAGATAAACAGCATTTGTCAAACATATTTAAAAAGCATAAAACTTTAAAAAGTTTTATGTTTTTATTTTATTAACAATACATTTAAATTCATTACCTCTATCTTCAAAATGAGGATATTGGTCTTGACTTGAAGAACCAGGTGAAAGTAATACAATATCACCGCTATTTACATTATTTTCTAAAAATTCCATAGCTTTATCTAGAGTATAACCTTTATAGCAAGGAATGCCAAGTTCTTTAGCATATTCTCCTACCATATCAGTAGTTCCCCCAATAGCGTAAATATACACAACATTTTTCATATAATCATCAAGTTCATGATAATCTTGATTTCTATCTAGTCCCCCAAGAATTAAATGAACATTTTTACCAAAAGTCTTTAAAGCAGTAATCGTAGAAGTTGGATTAGTGGACTTACTATCATTATAATATTTAACACCATTTATATTTCTCACAAATTCCAAACGATGTTCAACTCCCCCAAAGTTTTTCAAAAACTCTTTTATTCTCTCAACATCCATTTTAAAATAACTACATACAATTAAGGCTGCCATAACATTTTCTATATTATGTTCTCCAGGTACTACAATATCATTAATATTTAAAACCTTTTCATTATCTAAATAGATATATCCATCTTTAAAATACGCTTTACATGTAATATCTTTTCTACTAAAGTAAACTTTATTAGATTTTATATCTTCACTTACTTTACATGCATCTTCATTATCTTTATTAATAACAGCTATATCTTTACTAGTATGATTATTAAATATTTTTTTCTTAGTTTTCATATAATGTTCATAAGTTCCATGATAATCCAAATGCGTTGGACAAATATTAGTAAGAACACTTATATCAGTTTTAAAATCATAAAAATCACATAATTGGTGGTCACTTATTTCCAAAAGTAAAATATCTCCACTTTTAATAGTTTCAAGTAAATCAGTAAGTGGTGTTCCAATATTTCCCCCAAGAACTACATTATTTTCAGAAACCTTTAGCATATTATATAGCATTGTTGTTGTAGTAGTCTTACCATTAGAACCAGTAACACCAATAATTTTAATATCTTTTGGTAAGAAATGATAGGCAACTTCCATTTCATTTTCAACGCGTAAATTTAAATCTTCACACTTTTTAATCAAAGGACTAGTTGACATAATTGCTGGATTTTTAATTACTAAATTCCAAGTATTATCAATTAAATCCAACTGATTATTAGTTATAACAATTTCTATACCTAAATTTTCTAATTCATTTTTTATATTATCATCAATAGCATTTAAATCTGTAAGAACAATTTTATTATTTTTATTTGCAAGTAACTTAGCAACAGCAATTCCACTTTTAGCTGCTCCCAAAATTAATATTTTTTTATTTTCATACACAAATCATCACCCATTTAATTATATTATTTATATTGCAAAAATGCAATAACTCTTATTTTTCTTTTTTATAAGTAAGAACGTAATTAGAAGTTATATCCATAGTTTCTCTTACACATGGAATAGCAGTAGTAACAAAACCTAATCTTTCAAAATCCCTTAGTTCATCATAATAATTCCAAGCATAAAGAGCCTGAATAACACATGGATTAAGCCTATCTAAAAGCCATTTAAAATCACTCGGGGTTGAATTAATCCAAAAATAAATATTTGAAAGAAGCATAATATCATAACTTTTATTTCTCTCATCACCTAAAGCCAAATGAATAAAATCATCAATCAAGCATCTAGGTAATTCACAATTATTTAAAATATCCTTTAATATATAAAAACTTTCTTCATTTAAATAAGGAAGTATTCTTTGATACTCTTCAAAAGTTAAACTATCCAGTAATCCCGCTTTTATTTTCATAGATGAAAACTTTAAATTCAAAATCCTAAATTTATCAAAAAACTTTCTAACATCCAAAGGCAAATATTCTCTTATTTTTAAATATATTTTAATATTATTTAAATTATCTTCAATAAAAAACTTACAAAATTCTTCATAACTTAAGTATCTAATTGCCATAAACTTTAAAACAAAATGATACCAAGCATTTCCATTTATATCAAATACAGTAACATTTTTAGCACCAGCAAGCATCGCTGTAAAATATTGGTCACCACCCCCAATAACACTTAAAACATCAGCATTATCAAAATTATACACATCTGGATAAGCAGCAACATATTCATTAGTAAAACCATAAACTTTATTCATAAATAAAAAACTCCCCTTAATGTGTAAATTATTCTACCATTAAAAGAAGCTTTTGTAAATAAAAATTACTTTATTTTTCTAAATATCTCAAATTTAGGAAATGCATTTTTAATACGTCTATATAAAACAGTATTTTCTTGAAACCATTTTTCAATATATTTCTTTATTTTTTCTGTATTATCTTTTCTTTCACTTTTAATCTTACCTTTTATTTTAAATAAAATATATGTTGATACAACATTATCTATTAAATAAACAACAAATATTACACTAGAAACTACAATAAGTGCTGTAGAAGAAAGCTTTCCTACAATTCCTATTATTACAGGATGCACAACATATATAATCAAAAGTGCAAGTAAACCAAAAGGTATCATAGTTTCTAAACATATTCTACCATTAATATTAAATCTTTTACTAGAATAATCCCACCATCTAACATTATATATTTTTTCCATAAAATAACTAGTAAAATACTCAAGTAATGAACAAATTAATATAGCTTTTAAAAATACTGCCAAAATATCTGTTGTGTTTTTACCTACCGCTAAAATAATAGCTAAAGATCCCCAACCATAAATCGGACAATAGGGACCAATTAAAAAACCTCTATTTATAAACTTATGCTTGCTCCATAAAGATACACAAACTTCCATTAACCATCCAATAAAAGCATAAATAATAAAGTATAAAAAATATTTGCAAATTGTTTCCATCATTTAAAAATCATCCTTTCATAAAAATTATATCACATATTTTTCAAAGTTTAAATATTTTTTAGCCATATCATTTGACAACAAGACTAATATAACATATAATTATTATGTGAGCAACATCTCTTTTTCATATTTTACCAAAGGTTAATACCTTTTGATGTTAAACTCACACTTAAAAAACGCTTCACAGCGTTTTTTTATTTTAAGCTTTTTAAATAATCTTTAACATTTTCTATTTCATAAACAGCAAACTTAGTATTTCCATTTACTTCTCTTTTAACGAGTAACTCATTTTCACTAAAATCTTCAAATACTAAAGTATATTTTTCTTCATTATTTTCACAATTAACTTTATAGCTATATTCATTTTTATAATTTTTCACTACAGGTTCAACATTTTTACTATTATATATCTTATCAACTAAACCAGTCATATTCTTTTCAGTTATATCTCCACTTAGATATGCACTTTTATTAATATAATCATATACCCACATATCACTAAGTTTATAATCACTACTACAATAATTATCACTTACATAATCTAGTTTAACTTCTCTATAATAACTATTACTTACAATAACATAATTAGTAATAGTTATTTTATTATTTTTATCATAATAATATTTACCATAACAAAGCTCTAGGTCATCTAGGTAATCTTTCTTCATATTTTCTAAAGTACTATTAGATAAGAACGTATAAAACTTAGCTTTATTAGTATTATCATCATCGATTACATACATAAATCTTTTAATCGGAATACCTTCACCTTCCATAACTTCAGACTTATAAACATCATATATAAAAGTCTTATTTATAAGAAGATAAAAACAACCTCCTATTATTAAAAATATAATAGCAATTTTAATTAATCTAAATATTAATTTCATAACCTACTCCTCAATTAAAGATAAATTAACTCTTCCCTTTTCTTTATCAATACCAATAACATATACAGTAATAATATCTCCAACTTTTAATATTTCACTTGGATGTTTAACATAAGATTTACT
>Ga0256404_1011103_pt1 | contig 12197 bp, 7 predicted proteins | sample RumenRJG_01DNA_FD_185990 | JGI IMG/M metagenome (GOLD analysis project Ga0256404, IMG submission 185990) | Bovine rumen microbial communities from Lethbridge, Alberta, Canada - RJG_01 | ecosystem: Host-associated > Mammals > Digestive system > Stomach > Rumen | place: Canada: Alberta | collected... | reverse complement strand
TGCTTTATTTGCCTCCGACATTTGCAGAAATGCATCCGCTTTTTCTCCAAATGCCTCCTGCACTCTTCGCACAAAATGAGCTCTGTCTTCCTCCGCAGGAAGAAAATTCAGAAACTCATCGCTTGTATTGCCCGCCATCACAGAGATGTTGAGCGTCTTTCCTTCATAGAAGCTGGAGATTGGATCTTCTCTGAGGAACCTGCCATCCTGCACCGTGACCATCGGCGCATGTATTTTGCAAAATTCCTCATACTTTCTCTGCACTGTATCGGCAGGGAGGCTGCGTGCCGCCGCAAGACTATCCACACCGAGCATGGAAAGGAAAGCCTGCCCGTGCTCCTCGGCGCTCCAGAGCGGTTCGGGCCTGGACATGTCCTGCCCGCTGTAAGGATCGGCAATCAGCGCCGACATGATGAGCGCCCGGCCAAAAAGCCCGCTGTTCTCCGGGTTGGCCATCTGGCAGAGTACGCTGCCTCCGCCGGCTGATTGTCCGCCGAGCGTGACATTTCCCGGATCTCCGCCGAATTGTTCAACATTTCTCTTCACCCAGCGGAGAGCCGCCTGCTGGTCTAGAAGACCAAAGTTTGTCGGTGCGTCCGGTGCCTCCTCCGTGAGTTCCGGCAGCGCGAGGAAGCCGAAAACACCGACCCGGTAATTGGCCGTCACTACGACAATCCCGCGTCTTGCAATCCGTTCCCCGTCGAACTCCATCTCCGCCGGATAGCCGCACTGCAGGCCACCCCCGAAGAGAAAGACAAAGACCGGAAGCCGATCGCTGGTCGTCTTCGCCGGCGTCCAGATATTGAGCTGCAGGCAGTCCTCCCCCATCGGTATCTCGGGATCGACATGCCATTCCCGTGAATAGACATTATCGGCAAGACCGGGAACAGGCTGCATCGCGGCATTGCCGAACCTTGCACAGTCGAGAATCCCCTCCCAATTCTCAGCCGGCTTCGGCGCCCGCCAGCGGTTCTCCCCTGTGGGCGGCGCCGCGAAAGGAATACCTTTAAAGGCGGTTATTCTCGGGTCTGACGCGGGGATCCCGCGCACCGTTCCATTTTCTGTCGTTGTTTCTCTGATCATTTTAACTTTTGACCTCCCGTGCTGCTGACCGTCCGATCCGTTCAGATCTCCGCGCTCGTACTATCCAACTATGATATCCTGTGCCGTCTTCTCTGCAGCAGCCGCGGAAAAGATACCCGCGCAGGTTTTCTCCGGTCCGGATGCTGGTGACAGCTGCATCTGCATCCATTTGAAAGCGGCGTATCAACAACACGTTCAACTTGTCCCACATGAGTCAGCTTACTCTGCACGTCTGGGATCAATCCGATATCTTTCTCCGCTGTGAAGTGTCTGGAACGGGCCTGGCAGCACGCCGCCCTCCTCTCGTCTCTGCCCCAGAAAATCACATTCCACATGCGCATCCGCTTCAACCCGGGAGATATCCTCCGGCCTGTAAACAAAATGTCTTCTTCTGATCTCCTCCGGCAGGCCGGGTGGCGTCTGTCCGGTGCTGAACAAAATACCAGCCGTGCTCTCAGTCGTCCTCCCGCTGGATTCTGCCTTATTCATTGCAGCATCGGAGCCTCCAGACGTGATATCTGTCTCTCCCGTCAGCTGCACCTTAAGAAACGCTTCCTGGCTATGCATGTCAAACCCCAGAAATTCCTTCCAGGCCGGCAGATGGAGACATAGCTCCGGTTCCGGATACATCACGCGAAGATAACCGCCGCGCATATTGACAAAGAGATTCCCATCGCTGTCGTTGTCCCTGGTCGGGAAAGTGATGGCAGCATTCCCGCACTGATAGAAAATATTATTTCTGATATGCGCGTCTCTCGAGGTCCCTCCGCGGTCTATGCCGGACTGCCGAAACGCCACCGGTTTTTCATAATATCCGGATCCCCGGCAAAGTCCGATCAGATTGTGAGCAACGTACAGATGATCCGTCCCCTCTCCATAGATGCCGTAGCCATTCACAGCATCGTTTTCCACCAGCTTGTACCAGCCGGTCGACCCGGGCTCGGCCGGAATTTTGGACGGATCAAATCTGCCCTCTACATTCCAGATAATATTGTTGTCGATCAGATTTACTCCATCGCGTGTGCACTCGATGAAGATTGCCTCCCGCTGTTCCCGCCCGTTCAGAAACAGATTTCCGGTGATCCGGTTATTTTCATTGCCGCAATCGAGCCAGATACTGTCCGCACGGAAGGTATTGAGAAACACATTCCTTCGGATCAATCCATTCACGCTGTTGTGAAACTTTATGGCGCCAGCTTCCCAGGAAAGCTCCATCTTCTGCCATCCGCTTCCCTCAAAGAGACAGTCCTCCACCAGCATGTGACGCGCGAACAATCCCGCGAGGCCGCAGACGCCGGCATGCAAAATCCGGCACCGGCGCACCACGCTGTATCCGGTGAGACGATCCGCCTCGTGCTCATGGTGCCAGCACTCGTCCCCAACGTCCACGCCGACACAGCCGGGCCAGTCCACCGTGCAGTCTTCGATGATCCAGTGATGGCCGCGAAAGGCGGAAAGCGCCCCTCTCTGCGGCACCGGCGCGCCGGTCGCCGCATGCAGAAACGTGAGGCCCTTCACGCGGATATAAGATAGGAACGGAACAGCAGGCGCAAAACACTGCTCCCGTACTGTGACCTCGATCATATGGTCCTTCGGATCCGCATCTCCGGGCAGCCGGAAATGGACCTTCATGCCGTTTGCCTCCACCCAGTACGTGCCGTCCCCTTCGCTCATCTGGTTGTACAGAGCGACCTGCCGAAGCGGTACTCCGTCACAGAATATGCGTCCTCTCCGCTCAAGGAACGGCGTCATATCAGTCTTGTCATATTCGAGAAAGAGACGGTCATGCAGGATGTTCACCATCCCAAACGGGTTATAACCACGAAACAGATCCGGATCGAGATCATACTCATAGACATGCATCTGCCCCGTCTCTGCGCTCTCGAAAGGGTTGGAAGAAAGTCTCCATCCCGTGCTCTTCTGGAAGTCTGTCACCTGTTCCGACGCGCGGATCTCTACCTTTCCGTCCCCGTATGCTTCATAACTGATCATATGACAGGGGTCCGTCCCGCCGCGCTCCGGATGCACCCATTCCCGATACACGCCGGCATGAATCCGGACTCTGTCACCGGGTTCTGCCAGATCAGCTGCCTGCTGAATCCGCGGGAAGGGATGTGCCGCCGTTCCATTCGCCCCGTCCTCCGGCGCCTGCGCATCTACAATCCATTCCCGCTTCCACAATGTTTCCTGCTCCCAGAAATCAAATTTTGATCCATCCGGAAGAATTGCCTGAAGATCTTCCATCTCATCCCCCTGTCTGCCAGTCGACCCGATATCGGGTAGTGCAGACTAAATCCGTCCTGTCCGATACGGCGGCTCCGCCGTCATATCGGGCTTCGCACTCGATGATGAGCGGCTGCTAAAAGCCATGATTTGCCGCCTTTACAAATAGACGCAGCTTTTCCCCTATCTGGGAATTCCTTCTGAAAATGGGCTGATAAAGAAGGGAGCGCCCCCTGCGAGGCGCTCCCCCTGATGCCGGGCAAATTGTCAGGCTATTCCCTGTTCTTCTGCCTTACTGGGCTTCCTTTGCTGCCTCAATCTTGGCATCGACCTGTCCCTGATAATTGTCACAGTCAAACTTGTACAGTGTTTCAAATCCGAGTCCGTTGAGCTCCTCGGTCATGGCATCCCACATCTGGTCAAACTCCTTGTCAGATTTTGCAAAAATCATCTTCCAGGAGTAGTCGCAGACGGACTGGTTGACCTGGTTGCGGATGACCGACGTATCCGCATCATCCGACTTCACGGTGTAAGGAACGTTCGGGCTGACAAGCAGCTTGTTATTCTTCTTCATCCAGTCTGTGGCATCCGTCGCGTCAAACTTCTTGCTCCACTCTTCCATCGTGCCCTTGTTCTGATCTTCCAGGAAGGAAGCCCAGTAGTCTTTATTATAGGGTTCTCCGGTTGTCGGATCGGTGCAGATAGCATCGCAGATCCACTGATTGATCTGGTTGTTGCCGTCGTTGTAACCGCCGCCGCCATATTCCTCCGGGACCGGAAGGTTGTCCATCAGCGCATTATCATTAATCACCGTGAATTTGCCGTCTGAGCCCACTTTATAAGTAAAATCTTTGATGCCATCATGCTCAAAGCGGAGTCCGTCGGGGCTTGCATACCAGTCAAGGAAATCGAGAATACGCTGATATTTCTCGTCATCGACCTGCGAACCAATGCCAAAGACACGTCCAGATCCAAAATACGTATCGGAATCGGAGTAGTACATCTGATCATCCACAGGGATGAAGGTGTAGGCCGTACCATTGTGCAGACGTTCAAGGCTGTTCCAGAATCCTCTCTGCCAGTTGTACCACATGAGATCGATCTGGCCATTGCTGATCTTGGTCATCACCGAGTTCCAATCCTGCGTACCGGAGTCCGGATCGACCAGTCCTCTCTGATAGGCATGATTCAGGAACTGCAGCATCTTGTAGTAAGATGCGTTCTTGTCTGTGAGAGGGGTGAAGGTATTGTCACTCTTCAGAATCGCGGATCCCTTGATCTTCTCTCCGTACCAGGTGGTGAGCTGTACGACGTTGGCAATACCGATCATGCCGTCGCCGCCATCCCAGTCAGCCCAGAGAGAAAGCGGGTACTCCGGATCTCCCTTGTCATTTTTCGGATGTGCCTTGTGAATTGCATCAAGCGCGTCGAGCAGCCCGTCAAGGTCCTTGATGTCCGGCTCGCCAATCTCCTTGTAACGGTCCCAGCGAAGAAGCGGTGCGGAATAAACAAGCGTCCCGGAATAGGTCAATGGAGACGTATCCGTCATCTGGCAGGGGATGCCGTAGATCTGCCCCTTCTGAATTCCATCGAGACTTTCATTGAAGACATCAATCTGCTTTTTATACGCAGCCAAGTTCGGATACTTGTAGATATCCGCGGAGATATCCTTGACCAGGCCTGCACTCAGGCAGTCATTGAACTGGGTACCGTCAAGGATCACGATATCGCCGAGATTGCCAGAGGAGGCACGCGTCTGGTATACTGCATCACCTGCCACCTGCGGTGCGACAATATTGACCTTGATATTCAGGTTATCTTTCAGAACCTTTGCAAACCATCCGGTCTGCTCGCCCTGATAGTTTGCAGCGGCATCATAGATCTCGAATGTCATTTCCTTGTCGTGGGAAACCTCCGGTTTCTCCGCCGCCGCTGTCTGCGTATCCGCCGTCGCAGCGGACTCTGTCGTGCTCTGTGCAGCCGCCTCTGTAGAAGCAGAAGCAGTGCTCTCCGCCTTGGACGATACATCTCCGCTCTGCTGTCCCCCTCCGCCTGAGCCGCAGCCTGCCAGCAGTCCTGCCGCCATGGCACTAACCAGGACAAGTGATGTTGCTCTCTTCATTTCCATAACTCCCTCCTTGTATTGATTCGTTGCTTTTATTGATTGCTTCATTTACTTCTCAGCAATGAACACAGATGACATATCCGTCATCCAAACAACCATATCCTCCATCCTTCTGCTTTCATGCTCCGCATCGCTCTGTTTCATACTTTGCATCGCTCTGCATCATTCCGCAGCGCACAGCATCCGGCTGATCCTCTCCCTTTTCGCCTCTGCAGCAGCATACCGTCATCCCTTGACTGCACCGATCATAATGCCCTTTGTGAAATATCTCTGGAAGAACGGATAGACCAGCATGATCGGTGTCACAACTACCACGGAAACCGTCATACGAATCGAGGTTGCCGTCTGCGCATGGGCCAGGGATGCCGCGAGGTTCCCGCTGGTCGCATTATTCACCAGCGACTTCAGAGAACTTGCCTGATTGATGTACTGATACAGCACGAATTGCAGCGTATAGAGCTTTGGATCTGTCACCAGAAGCAGCGTATCCTGGAAAGCATTCCACTGCGCTACCGCGGCAAAAATCGCGATGGTAGCGAGAATCGGCTTGATAACCGGAACGATAATGTAGAAGAACACTTTCAGCGTTCCGGCACCGTCGATTTCCGCGGCGTCCTGCAGCTCATGCGGGACAGACTCAACAAACGTCTTGCACAGAATGATGTAGAAAGGCTGCACTGCCATCGGCAGGACATAACCCCAGAAATTATTTGTCAGATGCAGATTCTTCATCGTGATAAACCACGGAATGATGCCGGCGTTGAAATACATAGTAGCCGCCACAAGCCGGAACCAGAGCTTTCTCTTCCACAGCGTATCCCGCGTGAACATATATCCCAGAAAGGCGGCGATCACGACAGTGAGTGCCGTTCCAATCACTGTTCTGCCGATCGAAACTCTGAAAGCATCCGCAAGACCCGGGATCTGTCCTACCCTCGCGTAGTTCGTGAAATGAATCTCCTTCGGCAGGAACAACACCTTTCCTCGTGCAGAGATATCATTGTTGCTGATGGAATTGATAAAAATGTAATAGAACGGATATACGCAGACAAAGGCGAAAATAGCATAGATCACATAGATGAGAACGCTCATCACGCGGTCCCCGACATTCACCTTATACTTTGTATGGCTTGTCTTCTGCTTTGCCATTGCTTTTGCTTCCCTTCTGCAGCAAACCGCTGCCATGTCATCAGATAAAGCCCTCGCCACGAACCTTCTTGGAAATGAGGTTTGTTGCGCTCAGGAGAACCACGCTGACGATGCTCTTCAGCATACTGATTGCCGTGGAGAGCGAGTACCCTCCGGCGCCCATCGCCAGGTTATATACATACAGGTCCAGCACCTCGATCGTATCCTTGTTGAAGGAGTTCTCGAAGACGTAGAACTGCTCCATTCCGTTCGACAGGAAGTTTGCCAGCTGAAGCATCACGAGAACGAAGTAAGTCGGCAGAATACTTGGAATTTCAATATGCCAGATAATCTGTCTTCGGGTCGCTCCATCGACCTTTGCCGCCTCGATGAGTTCTCCGTCGATACCGGTAATCGCTGCGATATACATGATGGCTGCCCACCCGGCATTCTTCCATGTATTCCACAGCCACATCTTGAACCAGATGTGCTTGTCTGACTGCAGGAACATAATCGGTTCATTTGTAATGCCAAGCTCCTGCAAAATTGTATTGACTGCGCCCGTGCTGTTGAACACGCCGTATGCGATGGAGAACACCAGAACCCAGGAAATAAAGTTCGGCAGCGTCGTCACTGTCTGGACGAATTTCTTGTACCACCGGCAGTTGATCTCGTTGAGAAAGATCGCAAAGACCATCGGGAACCAGGAGAAGAACAGATTCAGTCCGCTCATTGCAAAGGTGTTGCGCAGGACACTCAAAACCTGCTTCGCCTTCACCGGATTCTCCACCATGGAGATAAACCACTTGAGTCCGACGAACTTATGGATATCCAGCGGAAACGGTGGTCGATAGTCAAAGAATGCGTAAACCCAGCCGTACAGCGGGTAATAGGAAAAGATAGCAACCAGCACCAGGAACGGACAGATATATAAGAACTCGGTGAAGGACCTTTTATTCCTGGGATTTGCAAACCATTTTCTCATTGTGCGCCTCTTTTCTGTCATGTCAGGAGCATCGGCCAGCCCCTACTTTTTAAAAGCTTCTTGTCTTATGTTTATCGTTTTACCTTACATACTGAATTGTATTAACTCATCGCCATATAGTCAACTTAAATTTGGGCTGTTTTGGTAATATTGTTGATTATATATAATTTTACCAGGTTATTACTATGCGTAATGCTTATATTGCAACTGTTTACATCGTTTGACTTCTTCTGTCTCCTATTCTTTATGCCACGCGCAGGCTTCTCATCCATCAGAGACTGACAGACAAGAATATTTCAGAGATCCCGATATCTGCAGCATAGCCACGCATATCCCCAGGAGAAGTATATTCATAAAGACGGTTGACATGAAAAAGGCGGCACATTCCTCTGATACCGGATTTGCCGCCGTACACAGTGCTAAATCTGATTACTGTCAAACATGAGCCCTTTTTCTTTTCATAATTTGTTCGTAAAGAGCAAAGGAAATGATTGTACCAAAAGTAATCATGCCAACATCACGAAACATGGCTTCATACCCAAGGGCTCCGGATATTGCGCCGCCCAGCATAGGGCCAACGCTGTTGCCGATATCCGCTCCTATGTAATAAGTACTTGATGCAACTCCCACATGATGCTCATCGACGCTTTTGATGCATGCAGATTGCAGCGAAATCTGCCCGCTGCCCTGGCCTAGTGCTTTGAAAACCGCGGCGATCAGAACTACTGAAAGTGTATCGGCCTTTGACAGCAAAAACATCGAAGTCATGCTGACAGCAAGGGAAATTGTGACAACCCACAGGAGTGGCGCCGAATCACTGACTTTCCCCATCAGCAGCCGGACAATAAACAAAATGATCGCATTGACCGTGAAGAACAGGGCGATATGACCGATTCCCCGCTGTTCTCCCACCATAACCAGGAAGGAACTTGTCACGCCATTCAGCATAGAAAACATTCCGCCGGTAAGCGCATAAGCGATGCATTCGACCGCAATCAGATTGCGCAGAGAGATATGAAGCCCGGAGTCAGACGAATTTTGGCCTGCTTTTCGCCAAGGTGTATCCGTCGGCAAAAATATAAGTACCATCACTGCCGCAGAGCAGACAAACCCAACTAATAGAAATAGCAGTTTAAATCCCAGGACTCCTTGCAGAGCGATACCGATAATCGGACCAATCACCTGAGAAACGACCTGCCCGACGCTGAAATAGCCAAGGCCCTCCCCCATGCGTTCGCGGGGAATCACCTCCGCCACGAGTGCCATATTCGCGGTTCCGCTGACTCCGAACGCTGCGCCATGCAAAACACGAAACAGAAGAAGCATTGGAACATTCATTGAGACCGCATAGCCGAAAAAGCCAACCGTAAATAGTACCGTTGCAATGATGCAGATTGTTTTCTTATTTTTGATGTCGCACAAAGCACCCCCAACCGGTCGGCAGACCATGGCCGCTGCAGAAAATATGCCGGTGAGTGTTCCCGCTATGCCAAGTGTTCCACCAAGATCAACAGCATAGCTGGCGATCAGTGTCTGTATCATACTGTAACTGAACGCAGTAAGAAAACTGACGAGGATCAGAAGACAATAGCGCGGTGTCATGAGTGGTGCCTTAGCCTGAGCAGTATTTTCATCCACTTTTGATCTCATATGATTTTTCATATCTAAATTCCTTTCGGCTGTTGTATTGTTTATATAGAAATGGATGTTCACTCAATGGCGCCATAAACCGCGTTGCGGACACGCAAATGGTAATACTGCTCGTTATTCGGATCCGTCTGATGCATATAAACAAGGGAAAAGTGTTCGGCTGGATCTATAGAAACATAGGTTCCATAAGCACCAGTCCATCCAAATTCACCGGGCGTCGCATTGAAATTGCCCTCTGCTCTCGACAGGAGAGTTCTCACGCCAAGTCCATAGCCATAACCGGCCAGATAGAAATTCTGAAAATCTTTGAGGAGCCTTTTATCCAGCTGGTTTTCGCGCATGAGATCGATTGTCTTTCGACCAATGATCTGTTCTCCATGGTATCTTCCGCCGTTTGCCAGCATTTGGGTGAATTTAAGATAGTCACTTACCGTGGAATATAAACCAGCTCCACCATTTTCAAGCTTTGCTTCCGGCGCATGGTATTGATCCAAAATACCTGGCTCACTGTGCCAGGTTCCATCTCCATTCGGATGAAAAACATCGCAGAGCTTTGATTCATTTCCGTCATGGAAACGGTAAGCTGTTTCATTCATTCCAAGAGGTTCGAAGATCTCCTTTCTTAAGAACTCGCCAGTTGGCATTCCAGACAGGCGCTGAATCAGTCCCGAAACAATATCGTGACCATATCCGTATAGCCAATGTGTTCCCGGATCGAACGCTTTCGGCACTGTCCCCATAGCCGCAACTTCCGTCTCAATATCATATGTCCCGTATTTTTTTTCCAGTTCCCGCTTCACATCCCACATTGCCTTAGCGGTTATGCTATCCCCCCATTCATAAGGCATACCACATGTCATGCGAAACGCATCCTTTACGAGAATCGGGGATTTTGCAGGACGGATATGCGCATCCCCGTTGGCATCATACTCTACGACTGTCGATTCTTTGTATTCTGGAAAATATTCATAAAGTGGGTCATTCAGCAAAAACTTTCCGCGCTCGTAGAGCATCATTCCGGCCGTTACAATGATAATTTTTGTTGTGGAGCACTGGCGAAACGTCGTATGTGCATCAAGTTTATGCTGTGTCTTAACATGATCAATGCCTGCATAATGCTCAAATAGTGTCACTCCATCGCGCGCAAATGCGCAGCCGCAGCCCGGAAGTCCGTCCTCGACAAATCCGTCCAGCATTTTCTCAATTTGTCTGTAATTGCTCATATCGCTCCCTCCTGTCATCGAAATCTCCGCCACCTGTACCCTGCAGTTCATAAGAATCGTCTGCTATTATGCTATAACGTTTTAGCTTGCGAATCAACCAGTTATTGTGCAAAACACACGATAACCTGTCGCGTTTTTCGACTGCTATATATTTTCAGCCCAAACATCTCTGAATTCACATTTTGAATCATATCCAATTATCCTATTTTTCAACCCATACCCTGTGCCGCGATTTTTGCAGCACACGCGGGAGCCGCGCTCGAATGGGCTTTCTCCTATATCGGGGCATTGGTGCCAGCGGCACAAATGTCAGTTTATAAGTGGCGTATCGAATCCGCTTTCAAACCGATTTACTTCGATTATCTCCTTTTTTCAATTGCTTTTTCGTTTTAGCAATAATAGAATAAATATGTACATGATGATAAATCAGTACCTCGATCACATAGAATCCGGTTATCCCCGGATTCTCTTTATCATGAGTTCCTGACTATAGGAGGAGAAAGAAAGCATGTCTAAACCAACTGATGTAGATCAGCTGTTGGATCGTTTCATAGCACACGGTCTGCCTGGATGTGGCTTAAAAGTGATCCAAAACGGCGAGGTATTGTATGAGGGGTATCGCGGACTCTCCAATCTTGAATCAGGAGAATCCGTTACCAGAAAATCGATCTTCCGCCTCGCCTCCATGTCGAAAATTCCACTTTACACCACGATGATGATGCTCTATGAGCGCGGTGCATTTCTGATGACAGACCCGATATCGAATTGGCTGCCTGAATGGCAACACATGAAGAAATTTATCCGTGATGCCAACGGGTACATTCATATCGTTGATGCACAAAGACCCATCACCGTACGCGATGTGTGTTCGATGAAATGTGGCCTTCCCTACTGCAATTCATCAGAAGAAACCGACAACGCCGTGCTCACCTCTATGCAGAATTGCATGAAACCTCTGTGGGAGAAAGGCCATTACACAAATCGGGAGCACGTCCGTGCTATGTCTGGCGCGGTTCTCGCCTGTGAACCGGGAGAGAAGTGGATTTATGGGTTCTCGAGCGAGCTTGCCTGCGCGCTGATCGAAGCCATCTGTGACAGCCCAATTGATGACGTGTTTCAAAAATTTCTGTTTGATCCGCTGGAGATGAATGACACGCGATCGCGCTTTGAAAAGGACCATCAGTCCCGTATGGTCCGTCTCTATAAAAAGAAGGACGGTGGACTCGAGCCATTTGACAACTCCTTTTTTGATGACAAGCATTTGCCCGGCTTAGAGCACGAGCAGGGATGGGCAAGACTTTACTCCACCGTCGAAGACTTCAGCCATCTTATACAGATGCTTGCAGAGGGGGGAAGATATAAGAAACAGAGATTTCTCTCTCCTACAACCATTGATATGATGCGTACAAATGGACTGAGCAAAGAGCAGCTCATAGATTACACGAACACCTATGAGCGCGGTTATGGTTATGGCTATGGAGTCCGTACATTAATTGATAAAGCTGCAGCTGACCATAACGGAGCCATCGGATCTTTCGGGTGGACCGGCGGATTCGGCACCTGGTGTGAAGCAGATCCTATAGACAAAGTCTCCATTGTCTACATGCATAACCTGGTTCCGGATGATGAACTTTATTATCACCCTCGCGTCAGATGTATCTCATACGGACTGATCCATTAGTCCGGCACCCCGCTCTATTATTCGATTCAGCTGAAAATGTGACCAGGGGTGTCATGAATTATTTGGATCTGTTCGCCGGCTGTCTACAATCCAGCTTTA
>Ga0256404_1011102_pt1 | contig 12199 bp, 13 predicted proteins | sample RumenRJG_01DNA_FD_185990 | JGI IMG/M metagenome (GOLD analysis project Ga0256404, IMG submission 185990) | Bovine rumen microbial communities from Lethbridge, Alberta, Canada - RJG_01 | ecosystem: Host-associated > Mammals > Digestive system > Stomach > Rumen | place: Canada: Alberta | collected... | reverse complement strand
TCTTTCTTTGGCGCTTCAGGATGGGCTTGAACCAACGACCCCCTGATTAACAGTCTGTCAGACATTCATTTTCAAACATCAACAAATATTAAATTTTATCACATTTATTTGTTTGTTTATCAGTTATTTACTAACTTTGCGGCATATTTGACGATAAAGTCATATTGAGGTACAAAAAGGCCTATTAAGGCTTCTATTAGTTCGCATTTAGTTCGCACGATATTCTATGGCACAAAGAAAGACATCTCTTGCTACTCACAGAGTGGATGATTGCACAATCACCCTTGTCCTTGATAAGAGGACCAGGAAGGAAACCAAGGAATTTCCACTTTCCCTTTGCTTCAATGTATGGGAAGATGGAAAGCAAAAACGGTATTACCACCATCTGGGCGAATACTTGACTGAGAAATATTTCAGTGAAGTATGTAGCGTGACTGCCTCTCGGAGTGCCTTACTTCCTGTCCGAAAGAAATGGGAAGCTACCATGGAAGACTATCGCGACAAATTAGTGAAGATTGCCAAACAACAGCGGCTAACAATGTCTCTGATCCGCACTGCACTCTCTGGGGTAGATGGCAGTGGAGAGTCATCCAAGTCATTCTTAGGCGTTTGGGAAGATGTCATAGCCAAGAAAAAAGAAGGTGGCAGTGCAGGTACAGCTGAAAACTACGGGTGGGCACTTTCTTCCTTCAGGAAGATCATTGGGGAGATAGAGGGATTTGAGATTAACAAGGCCGTCATTGAAAAATGGAACGATGGCATGAAGAACGGAGTTCTACATGATGGTGAACTGATAGGAAAGGTGTCAGATGCAACACGCGGCATGTACCTACGCGCGTGTAGAGTAATATGGAATGAGTGTACCCGGCAAGGGTTCCTCACCGATGTACAATATCCTTTTTCCAACAAAAACAATTCACTGATATCTATTCCCAGAGGAAAACTGCGTCAACAGTCTTACCTGAGCGTTGACGAGATGACACAATTATATAATGTGTTCATCGAGAAGAGATACCCAAATACTTGGGGTCCCTTTTACATTGAGCGTGCGCATCAATCTTTGGGTATATTCCTGGCACAATATCTTTGCAATGGCTTCAACCTTGCCGATGCTGCACGCCTGGAGTATAATAGCACCTATTGGAAAGAAGGTGGCAGGGCTTTTGAGTTTATGCGCAAGAAGACAGCGGCACGAAGCAACGACATGTCTGTTGTAATAGTGCCTATCATTCCTCCCCTCCAGAAGATTCTCGATGAGATAGCCGCACCTCCAGTAAAGGGTTCCTATGTGTTTCCGTTCCTGTTCAACGGTGTAACTGACGAAGCAAAGCGCCGGAAGATACAGCGACAGGAAAACTCCAATGTTCGGGACAGACTGCAGAGAATCTGCAAAGATGTGATGCACTGGGATAAAATTGTGTCAGGCACCTGGGCGCGTCACTCATTCGCCACTAACCTGAAATTGGCTGGAGTGGAAGAGGAGTATATCGCTGAAAGCATGGGGCATTCTCACGGCAACGATGTAACTGCCGGTTACATGGATAAGTATCCTCTGGAAATTCGCTTCCGCAATAACAGCAAACTGTTAAAGACGGAGGACGATATTCCCCAAATAGACCTGGATAAGCTCTCCAAAGAGGAGATGAAAGAGCTGCTTGCAAAATTTTTAGGATAATTTTTCCAAAAAAATTTTGAGAATTAATAATAAATGTCTATCTTTGCACCCAAGACTGATGTCTATGTATGTTACATTTTATTAGCTGAAGCTTTAGTAACATACATAATATTCACCGTCGGTGAATCTGGATGGCTTTCAAAGAAAAGCCGTAAGTAAGTGAGTTCTACTACCGCGAATAGTTCAGATACTTATCCCTGGCCGTATCTTGATCGCTGTACGCAAGATTTTTTCTTTGCCCTTAAAAAGTTTAGGGGTGATGTGATTTTGCGTTTAACAGCGGTCGGGGATTGGTATCAATAATGAATAATGAACTTCTTAATCTTATCGAGCGCGAGATCGAGTCACGTGCCCGAGTGCTTGCAGAAGAAATGTTCGCTGCAGCCAAAAAGTCACAGATGCCATCGGATATCGCGCCGAATGGCGAGTCAATCACGCCCTTTATGTTCGGAGGAAAAAAGTATCTTTCCTGCCAGCAGGTAGAAGCCCTTTTGGGCGTAAAATACCCAGCTCTCTGGAAATGGAAGAAGGATGGCAAGCTCAGTTATCACAAGGCTGGCGGCAGATTGCTTTTTTCTTATGATGACGTTCACCGGATGGTGAATGGTGCTGCCGCTGCCTTATAATTTCGCATGTAGGTAGGAATAAACAGAAATTTAAAGTTGTACCAAGAAACCCTAAATAGTGTAATTATGAGCAAGACAGTAGATACAAGGCTGCTCCGCGCAGCAGCAGAATTAGCCCTTCAGTGGCACAGTGAAGAAACTAAGAATCAGGTGCGTGAGAACTTCGCCAAATTCGCCAAGCCGTTTTGGATGAAGTGGGGCGGCGAAGAACTCGTTGACCACATGATGGGAAAGTATGTCAACAACGACAGACTGAGCATCGTGGAATACCTCTACAACCTCGACAAGAGAAACATGCGACTGGTTGTCAAATACCTCCTTTCGAAGGTATACACTCTGGACGAATGGTCTTCCACGGTAGCAATTGAAGAAGAGGATTGATTATGGATGCGAGAACTGATAAGAAATGGGCGGAGATTCTTCAGTACGCCCGGGAGCATGCGACTGGTGAAGGCAGTCACAAGGGTTATCGTTGGCTTCAGGATGCCTACGAAGAGTATTTCAACGACCACGAAGAACGAGTAGAGAAAGGCACTATGTGGTCTTTCGGTGGACAATCGTTCAGTGATCACAACCGCACAGTGTTCGCGGCTCAGATAGCCCGTGCCCTGCGCTATAACGAAGGCGGCTATGAAGGGCCACGGCTCACCGATGAACAGTTTGAGAAGCTGACGGACACCCTGCAGTATATCAAAGAGCATCCCAGAACTGAGCAACTAAAACTGTAGGAGGGCTGATTATGGACCAAGAGCAATGCCTAAACAAGTTGCAGTATGTAATGGAAGTCCTCGATAAAATACATCGAGGCTACGATTACATCACTGGGGACGGTAAGGTAAATGACTTTACCGATGCCGAGAAAGATGAAATGGTAAAAAAGGCCACCGTTGCTTTGAGTGAGGTTGCCTTCTATATCAATGGAGGATGTAAGGTCGATAGGAGTGACATTCGTACTGTCAATCTTTGGCATTACCCAACTTTACGGAAAGACAATCGGCACTGGCCGACATTCAGAGAGAATGAACTGCCGGAACCAAAGTATGGGATGGAGGTGGATTGTCTGGTCGTTCGCCGGAGTACCAATAAGTCTATATCGACCTTGCACTACGTCATTGACAAGTTCGATTGCTTGGGTGGATATTTCGAGCGCACACCGATGGAATATGTACACAGCTGGTGCTATCTTGAACAGCTATCACCACTATATCCGTTTTTCGACTCGGAATCGACAGTAATAAGAGTAAATAAGAAATAACCTGACTATGAAAAGGAAGAAACCACCGCCTATAAAAAAAGAAGTCCCCAGACGTTTCCGTCCGGGGGATGGGTTCTGGGAACCTGTGTACTTCCTCTCGCCGGGGACAAAAGTACACATTTTCTCTGAATCTTGCAAGTTTTTGAGAGTTTTTTTCGCTTTTTAGTGTAAGATTTAGACAAAAATAAGTATGGTAGATATTAAGAAACTCTACGAGAGTACCGATATGGGACTCAGAATCGTGAAAGATTTATTTCCTCAGGCAGAAGAAGGTAAGAAATTCCGTATTCGTGCCAGCGGGGACAGTACTCCTTCAAGCATGTTGCACAAGCGCAAGATAACGGTAAAAGAAGGACAAGTTGAAGTGTGGGGCGTTACCGATTTCGGTGATGACGGGTGGCGAAACCCCATCGATCTATATATGCATGACCGAGGTTATGGGCAGGATCGTTTCTATGAAGCTCTACAGGAGCTCGCTCAAAAGTACAATGTCTGCGTGACAGTAGATGCTAATCGAAACCATCCCGATATGGAGAAGCATGCTGCTCTACCTGATGAGAAAAACGGTACTCGTAAATGGAATGAAAAGGAGCGGGCTTCTGATATGGATTTGCAGGCAATGGGACGAACTGTCGCGCAGGAGACACTGGATGCACTGGGATGGAAGGCCCTTAATTGGATTTCTTATACCAAAGATGGACAGACTACCATCAAGCATAGTACAGAGAACTATCCCATTTTCATTCGCGTGTGTACTGTCAAAGATGCTGATGATAAAGGACCGGCTCAGATGTTCTATAAGATCTACGAACCATTGAATGCAGCAAAGGAATACCGATTTCAGTCATATCCTACTGGTGGTAAACCCGAGAACTACGTTCATGGTTTGTATGAATTGAAGAAGGAATATCAACAGTATAACGCCAAGAGACGTAAGGAGTTCGAGGCAAACGAGAAGAACAAGGACAAGAAGTACCAGGAGGTGAAGCTTCCTTGTGCTGTAATTTGTTCTGGTGACCGCGACGCACTCGCTTGCCGTTCCATGGGCGTTCCTCCCATCTGGCTCAACAGCGAAACCGCCAAGTTGGAGATATCCACAGTCAAGCAAATATTCGAGTATGTCAATGCAATTTACAACATACCAGACATAGATGAAACTGGTATAAGAGAAGGAAAGAATCTCGCCTTGAGCTTCCTCGACATCAAGACCGTGTGGCTACCACAAGGACTTAGAAAGTTTCGCGATCATCGTGGCAAACCTCGTAAAGATCTGACTGACTGGGTAGACCTGCACCCAAAACAGGAAGACTTCTTTACCCTATTGAGGAGTGCCAGGTCTGCAAAGTTCTATGTGAAGAACGAAAAAGGGGCATCCCTTGACACGGCCAATCTTCACTACTTCCTCCAGCTTAACGGGTTTGCGACTTACGAGGATGACACATGTCCTGATGAGGTGCAACTCATCAGAATAAATGGTTATGAGGTCTCGCGGGTATTTCCCGTTCATATCCGGCGTTTCCTTCGCCAGTGGGTGGCCGAGAACGTTAAGGATCATGATGTCCTCAATCTCGTTCTCAATACAACGAAGATTTCAGTCAACGGACTGGAGGGCATGAATAATAAGCCTTTAGTGTTCAAAAGCAGCACTCCCACGAGCCAGACATTCTTTTTCACTAACCAGGCTGTGACAGTCACAGGTAGTGAAATAACACCTGTAAAGAGAGAGGATTACCAAACCCAGTTCTTCGTTTGGAGCGATAATGTCATTCAGCATGAGTTCCAGATGATTAAAGAGGACTTCTTTACAGTGAACCGAACAAGCGATAGCGAAGGACAGCCACATTTCCAGGTCCACATAAATAAGGTGGCAAGTAACCTGATGGGCTACTTCATCAACAGTAGTCGCCTGTATTGGCGGGAGGAAATGGAGACCCCCTTCAGTACCAAGGCCGAGCGGGATGCTTATGCCGCTGCTCATAAATTCGATTTGAGGGGCGATGGCCTTTCCGATGAACAAATCAGTGAACAGGAGCTGACTTTCCTCAACAAGGTATTTGCAGCTGGATATATGCTGCACTCTTATAAAGACAGGTCAAAACCCTGGGCACCATACGCCATGGATAACAGTATTAATGAAGAGGGCCAGCGTAACGGTGGAACTGGCAAAAGTCTATTCTTTACGGCTCTTGAAGAGCTTATAAAGACAGTCACAATCTCCGGCAAAGAGCCGAAAATCTTCGAGAATGACCATACTTTTGAAGAGGTCAAGCCACAGACAAAGATGGTTGTGATAGATGACTGTGCGAAGAACCTTGATGTAGAGAAATTCTACGACCGTCAGACGGGTAAGTTCCGCGTGAATCCCAAGGGCAATCACATCTTCACCCTAAGCTACACCGAGTCGCCTAAGATGGCTTTTACGACGAACTACGTTCCAGCGTCCTTCGATGCGTCTAATGTGCGCCGTTTGCTCTTCATGGTGTTCTCTGATTACTACCACCAGAAGACAGAAGACAACGACTATATTGAAACCCGTAAAGTGAGTGATGACTTTGGTAAGAATCTCCTGCCTCCTGATGCCACCTATGAAGAGTGGAATGCCGATATCAATTTCCTCTTGCAGTGTGAAAGGTTCTATCTGTCAATATGCCAGGAGAACATAATGATAGTTCCTCCTATGAAGAACATAATCACTCGAAGGAGCCTCACGGCCATGGGTGATACCTTCTACGAGTGGGCCTCCAACTTTTTTGCCGTTGACTCAGGAAGGCTGAATAAACCAATACCGAGGGAAGAGGCATTTGAGGCCTGCAAGAAATGCACTGGCATGACAGGCATGTTGTCGAACATCTTCAAAAAGAAGTTGGAACACTTCGTCAAGGTTGCTGACTGGATAGACGAACTGAACCCTCTTGACAAATGCATAGGCGAAGACAATAAGAAGCGCCGACGAATAAAGTCAAACAATGTTGAATACATCTATCTCTTGTCCTCCGCTGATGGAGTCCCATTCTAAAGGAGTAGACTTGTAAAGAAAAGTTTTTATCTATCATACATTTACTATTGAGGTGCTTGCCTGTGAAGGTTGGCACCTTTATCGTTTGCGCATAGGTATCGTATTTCTTTACAAGTTGGGTTTCATGAGACCATCTAAACATGTTTCCGTAATATGCTTATGTTTTTTTTCGTTTTTTTTGGGACTAATGGGACTGATTTCTTAAAACCACGATAAACAGAGGGATTTTTAACAGTCCCAAATCAGTCCCAAACAGTCCCAAAATTCAAAAATGGGACTGAATTGGGACTGAACTATTGGTAGAGTATTAGCTCTTTTTGATAATTAGTCCCAAGATTTTCCTTGTCTATAAAGAATGGGACTGCATTTGGGACTTTTGTATATTGCTTATTTTCAAGTTATTAAGCCTGAATAGTCCCATTAGTCCCAAAGTCCCACGATTTTCCTATATATTGCATAGCATTGCGGAGGCAGGTTGACAACTTCTTTCTTCTTAAAAGTAAATTTTCTTTACAGCAAAGAAGGATGAGTAAAATTCACCTTACCACTTAACTTGATTACCAGCCCAGTCGGTGAGGTCAGTGATATAGCTGGGACTACCATCTTGGTTCTTGGGCTGGACCTTCAGGAGGGCATTCAGTCTTTGGTGTGCATTTGATGCTATCTTCATTACTTCACGTGTGGCACCCTCAACCCAGCCGCTGTACGTTTTATTGTCCTCGAAGTCTTTCCTGGCAAGCGAAATCAACTCATTGGCGGCATCGGTTCGGGTGGTTCCTGACGTGACAATGGCATGTTCGACATGAAGGGCTTGCTGGGGCGTGAAGTCATGAACTGATGGAGAACTTGCAAAGTCGAAGATAGACTTCACGGCATCGCGTGCTTCCGGCCATCTCCTATACAGGACGGCATCATGTTCCTCCACATGCCTTCGTGCATTCTCCAGTTCTCCCGTCCTGTCGACCTTTGCAACCTCTGCCACCTTCTCTTTGAGTTCGCTATTCACATCTTTCAGTTGGGCTTTTTTCCGTTCTATATCCTTGGTCAGATCCTCCGAGATGGTCTCCAAGCTCACGTCCATTGACACAAGATTATCCTTCTTGATGGCGAGATCGTTAAGCTGCTGTTGAACATCGTTAAGCTGCTTTTCTCTGGTAGCAATTTTGTCGTTTACTTCATCGAGCTGTCTCTGTTTCTCTTTTCGCTCCTTCTCATACTCTTCATTACCAGTGTCACGTATCTCTTCGAGTGCTGTGATTTCAATCTCCAGATGTTCTTTCTGATCGTTCAGATTACTTAGCATTTTTGTGAAACTTTTCACCTTTTTCTCTAATAGTCTATACTGCTCTTCAAGTTGACTATAGTCCTGTTTCAACTCTTCATAGGTTTTCTTCGTCTTATCCATTTCCTTCATAAGATTGTCATATTCGATATACTCTGGTTTGCTTCTGTTTTTTCTACGAGCCTGTTCCTCTGGAGTGAGGTCATCGAAGAACGTGCCACGTTCCAAACCATATTTGTAACCTACTTGAAGGTGGTAATCGGTGTGCATGTCATCGAGGTATTTCGACAAGGCTTCTGGTGTCTCTCCAACTATTCCGGCATAGCTGACGGTTTTCACTGTTCCTCGTTCTTGACCTGCCTTCACACGACCTCTTCTTTTCTTCTCTGCAACAGGAATAACTTGCATATGAATGTGCGGTGTGGTTTCATCCAGGTGAACATTGAAGCCTATGATGTTTTCCTCACCACCATATTTTTTAGCAGCCCATTTATATGTGTCCATTGCCCATCGTTCTATTTCGTCACACCTTTTTACATGACTGTTTTGTTCGTCCTTTTCATCGAAGTTTACATACTGCTTCCCGAAAGCCATTTCACGTAGTCTTTCTCTCTGTCCACCGATGACAAAATCCATGCAGACGTTGGGGGCATTCTTGGCCGTTTCCTTGTAGTTCTTAAATCCCAGTTCTCGCAGTCTGTTTTGGATTCGTTCATGGAGTGGAATAGCATGTGATAGTTGAGGGCAGATTTTACCCTTCACAATCTCGAAGTTCAGGTTCCTACGCCACCAATCATAATGGTACGGTGTACCATTTGAATCTTCTGTTCTGTCGAACCATTCTTTACTCTTGTCTCGACGTTCGTTTTCATCACTTAGTGATGCATTCATCGCCTTCATAGGCTGCATGTGGATAGATGCTTTTGCTCCCATAATTTTTTTTCTTTTTTATCAGTTATTATTTTAGGCAGCTTGCTGCAGGTTCCCGTGCAGGGCGCAGCAGGGTATTTTTAAGCGACATCCCGAAGGGTGGAGTCTAAAATCCCATACTGCGTTGTAGGATTTTCGGAGAAACTGCCTTAGCTGCCGGCGAAGGTACAATACTTTCGGGAGTTGAGAGATGCTGCAAAAAAGTATCTCGTATTTTAACGTTTTCACGACTGCCCCAGTCGGAGAAAAGCCAGGGTTCGGGATGGCGCCTGAGTCCCGAAGCGGTTAGCACCACCGAGGGAGTGAAAACGACTGGTAAACGGGCTGCACGCAGTGTCGTCATGTGGAGTGTACGGAACATGTTAAAGCCCACCCATAAACATCTATAAAAACTTGCCTTCAAAAAACGAATGTCACTATGTTATTTTATCCGTATAGTTACCCATCAGAATTTCTTCTTCCGAAACCAATTATTCGCAACCTTGACAGTCGTGAAAACGTTAAAATACGAAATAAAATTTTTCGTGGCTTCATATATTAATAAGGTATAGTATTTTTGCAGTGATAAATTTTAAAACGAAGAATTATGGAAACAAAGAAATTTTCAGAACTGAAGGGCAGCGAAAAACTGAGAATACAGGCTGTCGTTTTGGAGATCTTGGAGCGTCAGAATTTTATTCTTGACAAAGATCTTGGAATGAGGGAGTCACAAGACAATCCAGACAACTGGATTATGGGGTTCACCAACTCTGCAATGAGCCTCGAGGATCTGGATGCTGCGAAGGAGGCTCTTGGTGCCAATTTCAGAATTACCATCTGTCCAAAATCGAAGGATAGTTTCATCTTCAGGATTGAAGCTGCTGGTAGAGATTATTTAGGACTCTTTCAAAAAATAAGACCGATGTCACAACATCAGCCTACCTTATAACAAATTTAGGATCACAAGAAGTATGGAACAAAACCATTCATCGATAGTAGGACAGTACTACTACGACTTACTTCGCGTTGTCGATGAAAGTCGAAAGATTAGGGAAGAAGAAGAGAAATTGTGTCAGGCAATGAAGGATTCTGTTGCTGCAGCATTTATTGACTGTGGTCTTGTAAACAGTAGAGAAGAGATGACAATAGAACTGGATTACACCTCCGACAGCAAGACACGTATTTTCGTCATCTTCTCCTGCCAGAGGTTCAACATGGCACAGATTGAAGAGTGCTTGCGCATAGTAGGTGGTAGTCAATATCTCGGTGGCTTCGATGTTGACATAAGAGGAGGCGTGATAGAAGTTGCATGGAATATCGAAGATACCAATGCGTATGCTTCTGCATCACCGGCTCCTGACCAAGAAGTCATTGTTTGCGATGATCCAGAATTGCATGATGAGACTAAACCTACCGGTGTAACCGAAAAAAGGAAACCTGTGAATGCCAGCACAAAGCCCAAGAACGCACGCGGAAAGATTTCTCTCAGGAAAGGAAGAAGAGTCATCCGCCTGTATGAGCAGGGGAAAACCATTGCAGAGGTTGCAAGACGGCTGAAAGTTAGTGAAAAAACGATTTCACGTTTCCTTGTAAGGAACAACATTCCGAAACGAGCGTTGGCCCCAAAGCGTGAACCCCTAACAGAAGAAGAGGAACACCATATAATAGATGATTACAGGACAGGCCTCCGTCTCAGCGAAATCATGTCGAGATATTCCATTCATGACCACCACATGTTATATGACCTTCTCGACAAAAACGGAATTGACAGAAGGAAGGCGACTTGGGAAGGTCGAGGCATCGATGTATCAAGAATGAAGAGTGCCATTGTTAAACTGTATGCTGAGGGAATAAGCCGGAAAGAAATAATGAATAGGTTTGACCTCTATGATGATGATATTATTTATCAGTCCATAAGAGAAGCCGGTATCCCTACCCATCGAGAGCAAAGGGAAAGGGAATGCCAGCATCCATAGACAATGTTGTTGTTTCAGTTTCAGGCCATTGCTGTTACTGATAGCCGGGAGCCACTCACGAATATGATTGGGTGGCTCTTTTTGTGTTGTTACCTTTTGGCGCAAGGAGTTGCAGGTTTTGGCGCAACTTTGGGCGCAGTCCGCAATGCACGGCTGATGAAATTATAGATGCCAATCTATAAAATATAGATGGTAGCCTATATTTTATAGCCTGCCACCTATAAAAGAACTGCCACCGCAGTATAACGGTAGCAGTTCATAAACATTCAGTCCAGCCCGTCGGTATGGGCTTCCTCTTCCTGTTCCAGCAGCCAGTCAAAGAACCGCTCAGCAGCCTTTTCATCGGCCGGTAGGCTGTACTCCTGGCAGAACTGACCGAAGGTCTCACGGTACTCCGGCGAACGCTCTATATACTCCTTTAGGGGTATTTCACCATTATAGTGTTGAAGATCTAACTGGAGGTCTGCATCGGTATATTGAAATGTATTCATGTCAGTCATCTTCTTTAGCTATGTTTAATCAGGGATTCCATAAATGACAGTGACGGTGGCACCAGTACTGTGCAGAATCACTGCTATGTTGCGCCCGCCAATAGTACCGTTGCCGGAATACACGGTATCACCCTTTTGACTGCTCGCATCATCCTTTGTCAGGGTTATGCCGTACCGCTTCTGAATCTCCGAGATGATGTAGTTCGCATTGCTGGTGATGTAAGTCACGGTAACCATAGATAGGCCATGATTGCGGCCAAGGAAGGCGTAAGTGACAGTCGTAGTATTCCTGCCATTGGAATACATCTGGGCATAGTCGTTACTGCCCTCTACCAAGTCCCAGCCGGACATGTAGGCTTTCACATGGTCGGTGTTGGAACCCCAGTCAAAGCAGGGTTCGTAGTACGTCACGGAGCCAGTCACCTCCTGTCCGGGAAGGTCATCGTCATCATCACCGCCGCAGGCCGTGAAAGATGTCATACACATAGCGGCAAGTACCGCCATCATCGTTAAACTTAAGAAACTCTTTTTCATAATGCGTTTCGAGTATTGCGCCCTCGGTCGGCCAGTAAGGGCATGTTTCCTTTGGAGAGTGAGCCGCCACCCATGAAGGCACTCCCTTGAAATCTGTGGAAACTGGAGAAACGTCGCTCCTTACTACTCGTGGCCGTCATTTCCAAACGACTCGAAACGCTTTAACGTCACCGCCATCCGGCCCAGACGGAATACTCTCGTATTCGGGTGCAAAGGTACAAAATAAATCCGAAATCTCCAAAATATATCAATACAAGTTCGTTATTAGTTCGCATTTAGTTCGCAAGTTCGCATCTGAACACAAAAAAAGAGAGTTAAACTTTCGTCTAACTCTCTCATTTCCAGTGCTTTAGCCTTGCGCTTCAGGATGGGCTTGAACCAACGACCCCCTGATTAACAGTCTCTTTGGAGCCGATTTTCTATGATATTTAAATA
>Ga0256404_1011100_pt1 | contig 12203 bp, 9 predicted proteins | sample RumenRJG_01DNA_FD_185990 | JGI IMG/M metagenome (GOLD analysis project Ga0256404, IMG submission 185990) | Bovine rumen microbial communities from Lethbridge, Alberta, Canada - RJG_01 | ecosystem: Host-associated > Mammals > Digestive system > Stomach > Rumen | place: Canada: Alberta | collected... | reverse complement strand
ATTTATTTATCCCCCTGTGCAAATTTAAGCCATTCTTTATTCGTTATGTTAAATTTTACCTTATTATTCAAAATATCCTCATCTGATGTTTCTTTTATTTGGTTTATTAGCATTAAACCTTTTCTTGCGATATTATAAGCGCCATTTGCGTCTGCATCTATTGGCAATTCCGCCTTTTCTCCATTGTCATTTTTTTCCTTTTCATCATTTGAGTCGAAAAATTTTCCGGTATTGTTTTTTACTGGAGAAATTATATAATCTTTTTCATCACTTGAATTTCTCATTTGAATTATTAATTTAAATATATATGTAAATCCCATAAATCCATCTTCATCTATATTTGCATTAAAAAATTTCGAATCAGATTTGTGTAAAATATCCTCTTTTATATTATCTTCATCAATATTATATTTATTAAACAATTTCTTTAGCTCCAAAGTTACATCTATTTCTTCATAATCAGGCATATCATTATTCTTTTTGTTCCTAAAGGTTCTAATTCGTTTCCCATATGAACAGATTGTCCAAAATCTTTTTGAATCATTTAACCTATCTGTAAATTTAGAGTAGTCTATGTCAAATTCATAATAATTATTTTCTTTATTAAATCTTATATCTTCAAACTTGTTTACAAATTCTCTTGATTTTTCTAGACTTTCATTTTTCAAATAGAATAAATTAACAAATCCTGTTGTTGGGTCAATTTTTGATGTTTCCCATGCAGGAATATAGAATAACACCCCTGTTTGCTTGCCTAGTTTATTGAATGATTCAAATTGTTTACTTAATTGGTATGCATTCCTTATTCCGCCACTTTCATTTTTACCTCTATTTTTAAAGACAAGATAATTTAACTTATCAATTAACATTTTTTCGAATTTTTGATAAACTTGTTTTTCAATTTTAATTCTTGAATTTTTGAACCCCATATTTAAATCTTCTATTACAACTATTGCATTATATTTTTCCATAAGAGTTGTTATTTTGTGAATTACCTGACTTAAATATCCTTCTTTTAGTTCTTTAATGTTTTCAATTGTTTTCCAGCTCTTTCTTGCTTCATCTCTTTCTTTTTCCTTATTATCTAGTAATTTATGATAGTCAGTTATGTATTCATTTCCGTTCACTGTATTTTTAATAATATTAAATGATTCCTGATAAATAATTTCTTGTTTAGAATTTATTAGACTAACATATATCAAGTTTCTCTCTCCTCTATCTATCCCAATAATATAATTATCAGTGTTTTCTTTTAAAAATTTGTTTATTATAGAATTTGGATTTTTGATTCCTTTGTTATTGAAATTAAGTGTTATTGGCACGTGTAATTGGAACTTATCCATTGTGTATCTTTTATCCTTTATTAATTCATAATTGAATACACTAGTTTCTTTTTTATTATCAATATTTTTATTCTTAATTTCAACATTGGCGGGATGATGTGCAGTTTCATTAAGATTTAAGCTTTTCCTTCTGTAAAACATTTCAGCTCCACCATTTAATTTATATAATGGATTTTTGATGTTTTCGTATGTAAATAATTCCTTCCAGTATAGTGTATGTAAATTTGGATTTCCTTTTCCTTTTTTATAGTGACTATATTCTGAAAAATCTTTATTGTATATTTGAAATAAAAACAATTTTCCCTCGTTTACTAATTCATTAATATATTCTTCATCAAATTCCTTATAATTAATTGTGTATAATTGTTTTTCTACTTCACTATAAAAGTCAGCAATATTATTATATGTGTCTGTTGGTGAGAAATGTATTTTAAACATTGACCAATCCTTATTTGTTAAAATAACTTTCTTAAAAAAGTCTATTAGTTCGTGACAAAAGTTCAAGTCAAAAGTATCTCCTTTTTTATGCATTCCTTTGTTATATTTTTCTATTAGCTCTTGAGAAGGATTAAATTCGCTTATTCTAGCTTTTGCGAATGCTATTCTTGGCAGCTGTTTATTTATTCCACCAAGCTGCTTGTACTCCATTTTTCTATAATTCTTATTTTCATTACTGTTTTTATGAGTTTTTTCAAATATCTTTTTATTTTTTGGATTTATTATTCCTAGATAATAATTATTGTCTTTTAAAAGTATTGTGCCCAAATTTGTATTTTCCTTCGTCACATCCCATCCATTTAGAAGTGAACCATCTTCAAAGGTAAGTTTTATTTTTTCATTTGAATATGGTTTTTGTGTTAGATAGTTTCTTGTTTTATTATACACTGGTATTATGTTTAAGATTTCATTATACTGGGATTTATAGTCGCTATAAAAGTTTTCGTCTTTTTCTACTATATTATCTTTTGGTATAACGATTTTTAAAAATTCTTGGAATTCCTTAATTAAATCCAATAATTGTTTTATTGTTTCAATTGACTTTTCATCTTTTACTATTTTTTTTGATAATAAATTTTCATACTTATTTGCTATTTCTAAAAAGTTTTCATATGTTTCATCTATGTTTTCAATTATATTGTTCTCTTCTACATACTTTTTTATATACTCTATTATTTTATTATCTGCCATAATATTTGATAAATATTGTAACGAATATACTTTTGTCTTTTTTAATTCTCTATCTTTTTCCTCTGCATATTTTTCTGTATTTATTGTATTTTTTCCAATATATCTTGCGTCGTAATATTCACTTATTTTATCTTTAATAGTGTTCCATTCTCCATAAACTTTTTTAGATATCTCCGTTAAAGACAAATCATTGTTTATATAAATTTTTTCTAAATCATAGTTGTTTATATTATTTATTAAGTTGATAATATTTGCTTTATTGTCACTATGTATTATAGATTGAAATTCCATATAAAATCCAGAAATAAGTTCAATAAGTTCTTTATCATTTTCAACTTTTTCTATTACAAAAGATGCAGTTTCACTATCACTTAATATTTGTTTATATAATAATGATAATTTTGGAAGTTTTGTTTTGTTTTTTTGATTATAAAGATTTATGTATTCATTTAAACCTTTTATTTTACTTCCACTCTCATCAGATTTTCCAGATATAATAATATTGTATACATCTATTCCTCTTTGAGTTAATACATCATTAAAATAATCAAGCTTAAACATATCTTCTAAGGCAGGTGTCTGAATATATTCATTTAATTCTTCATATGCCTTTTGAATACTATCATCTTGCATCTCATTTTTTATATGATTGAATATTTTAATATTCGCAATAAATGTAGGTAAATTTTCGTTTATTAGTCTATAAGCAATTGCTGTTGACTTTTCTTCATCAGTGTACATATTTTCTCTATTTTGTCTAAAGCCTGCAAAATATGTTGAAAATCTGTTAAACTCACCTATGTCTTTTAATTTTTCTGGATCTTCCTTAAACATTTCTGCAATGTATGTTTCTGTTAGTTCTTTTCCATTAAGTCCCTTATACTCCTTGTCACTTTTAAATTTATTTGAAATTTGTTTTCTTAGTTTTTCTTGGATTAATTTTAATTGCTTTATTTGTTTTTCATCTTTATGTTGAATTTTATATAAATCATAATAATCATCTAAACCATCTAGTGAAAGATCTGATAGACATCTTTCTATAAAAGCCTTATGATATTCATCACAATATTTTTTTACTTTCTCATATGTTTCTGATCTATGCATGTCTTTTATTAATATTTTATTTTTTTCCAGATTTTCCATTGTCTTTCCTATAGGTTTCAATTCAAACCTAAGTGTCTTTTGTATTGGATAAAGTCCATGTAAATTATCATATAATTTCATCTTTATTTCCCCCTATACTAATTAAATATTTTGAATTCATAAAATTGTTTTAAGAAACATTTTTCCTGTTAAATTCATTCATTTTATGGCTTTATTCTAGCATTTTGTTCATGTTATTTCAACAATTTAATACAATAAAAAATCAATTATTATATTGATTTTTCAAAGTGCAATTTTTGCACTTTGAAATGCAACAAAAGTAATAGATAGTTTCCCATCTATTACTTTTGTTTTTTTAAATATTCATCTACTAATTCATCTATTACCTGTGCAAGAGAGACTATTTTTTTCTCCTTCATAGACTTATCCATTCTAACTTGTTCAAGCTTATCCTTTGTTTCTTCCCACATTCTAACAGTTATAAAACGTTTCATCTTATGCTACCTCCTCTTGAAGAATTTTTACATATTTTTCAAGAGTATCTAGCATAATATCAAAAGGTGTATAATTTTCAAGTGTTAAAATGTTTTCTAGAATAGCTGTTGAAAATCCGCTTACCATAGCAACATCATTATCGAATTTTGTTGCTGGTACTCCCATTGTATTTCCTGCAACATTCCAAAATATTATTTTAGGTAATTTGTATCCTTTTTCTTCAAAAACTTTCTTCCATCCATCAAAATTTGTTCCTTGTTTCGAATACACACCTTCATCAAATTCCATATCTGAAATAATTATTAAGTGTGATGGTAATTCATCTTGCTTTATTCTATTTTGTTCTGCTGTATTTAATAATAATTCAAATACTTTATCGATATCTGTATTTGCAACTTCCCATTCGAAACTACTAACTTTATCAACAATATCTTTACCTACAATGTGTCTCATTTGTGGATTTTCAGAAAATGTTATAAAGTGATCTTTAAATGCGCCATTATTTCTTTCTGCTATATATATAGCTAACCCAACTGCATTAGATAATGGTAAATTGTTTGGGGTTTGCATTGAGCCAGATGTATCTGCAATTACCATTATATTTTTGTCATATCCATTTAATATATCCTTTTGATTTTCCCACATAATATTAAGTAAATCTCTGTCTACAGGTAACCCTAATATTATATTCCTAACTATTTCATAGCAATATAATCCTGTTGTATTTATCTTCTTTTCTCCTTTTTTTACTGCATTTAAATATTGAATATACTTTTCATTACAGTTTCTATTAAAACTTTCTTTATATTTTAGCATTGCCTTCGTAGGCACACTTTCAAAATTGATATTCTCGTAATCTCTGTTTGTAAGATTAGTTTCTATCAATTTTAACTTTTTTCTTATTTCTGTTAAAGTCTTTCTATATTCTTTTTCATTAATTCCTAATTTTTTGATTAAATCTTTTGCTATTTCATTTTTTACATTATGAGTTCTATGAGATGGTAACCATTTAGCTAATAGAGATGGATTTTCACTTGTCTTGTCTTTTTCTAATTGTTCTTTTATCATTTCAACAACTTCTTTGTCTATTAATGTATTTAATCCTTCTAAAACGTAGTCCCATCTACCAAATTCGGGAATTTTAGGCAACACTATTAAAGCCAAATCTTTTTCATTTTGGCATAAATATCTAAAGACTGTTTTAAATAACAATCTTTCTCCCTTTCCATTTCTTATATCTAATAAATATAACAAATTAGCAAGAGCTAGAGTTTTATCTTCAGCTAATGCTTTTTTATACTTATTTATTATTTCATCTGTATCGTTATATCTAGATATTCCTGCAAAAATATCTAAATTAGCATCATATGTACTAGCATAATATTTTCCACCTTTTGTGTTTGTTATTGTAGTATTTTTTTCCAGATTTTCTAAATAACTCATTACTCTCACTTTCCTTTCATAAAATAAAAACGAGCCACATTATAAACTAGTGCCAATTGTATAGGTAATTGACATGCAAATTTTCTGATAATGAATTGCTGTTAGTGGCTCTAGCACAAGACACAATATTCGGGTTTATAAACTTACCTATACGTTTATTTTCCTGAATTTTAAATCCATTTTAATAATTCATTTGCTGTTCGTGTCTATGTTTCATAGTATAACACAATGTGTCATTTGTGTCAATAGTATTTTTTAAATTATTAGCATAATTATTGATTCATTCTGGCATTTAATCTTACTCTATCTTTAAATCGTTTATTTCTTTTTTACTTTTTTATTATTTGTTACTTCACCATCTGGCGTTTGAATCTTTCCATATTGTCCACCCCATTTATATAATGTTGCACTTTCTATTTTTAATTACAATATTTCATTGTATAAATAATCTATTAAATATTTCGTCAAAATACATTGTACTTGTTTAACCCAAATTCCCATTGCTAATTATTTCATTTTATGTTATAAAATAATACAGATTATTAAGGAAAGATATAGTAAGATGAGTATAGAAGATAATTTTTTCAAAAAATATAAAGTAATTAAAGAAAAATTGGCACCATATGGATTTATAAAAGAAATTGATAAATATAAATTTTCAAAGAAGTTTATGGAAAATAAATTTGAAGCTGTAATTTATATAGACAGTAATAATAAAATAAGTGGGAAGGTTATTGATTTAGAATTTAATGAAGAATATTCGAGCTTTCGTATTAAAGATGTTGAGGGTGAATTTGTAACTCTTGTAAAAACAGAGTATATGGAGATTTTGCAAAACATTGCAGATAATTGCATGGAAAAACAATGTTTTATTTTTCCGCAATCTAATATTATTTGCAAATATATAAAAGATGAATACGGTATTGATCCAGAATTTATGTGGAATACAAATCCTAGATACGGGGTCTTTAAAAATGACAACAATAAATGGTTTGGAATTATTATGAATATAGAAAAGAATAAAATAATTCCAAATTGTAATAATGATGAAATAGAAGTATTAGATTTAAAATTAGATGATGAGGTCGAACAATATTTGAAAATTAAAGGCTTTTATCCGGCATATCACATGAATAAAAAAAGCTGGATAAGTATTATTTTAGACGGAAGTGTTAGTACTGAAACGATAGAAAAACTGGTAAAAATAAGTTACAATAATTTAAATGATATCATAGAAAAAAATATTATGAACAAAAAATATTATAAAGAAGTGTTTGAATATTTAACAAAAATTCCAAAGGGAAAAGTAGTGACATACAAGCAAATTGCAGAATATTTAGGCAATGAAAAATTAGCAAGACTCGTTGGAAATATTCTGCATAAAAATCCCGATGGTGATAAATATCCCTGCTTTAAAGTTGTAAATAGCCAGGGAAAACTTACGGATGCTTTTGCTTTTAATGGAAAAGATGAGCAAAAGCGAAGACTCGAAGATGATGGCGTTAAAGTTGTAGATTATAAAGTAGATCTAAACACTTACCAATGGAAACTGCATTAGCTGATATTCCTAAGTAATCTCCTGCAATCTGGCATGTTATTTTAGGTTTATTTCTTATATCATCATCTGTATATTTGCTCATTAAACTCCCGACTATTTTATTATGCTATATTTTCTATTTCCATATTTGGAAAATCTCCTATTTGTTTTTCATCTTGAACCGTAAATTTATAATCATAATAATAATCTAATCCATCATTAGCACTAAATAACTTGTACTCTAATATGACATCTTGTTCATATATATTGAATACTAGATCTTGATAATATAAAGTAATTTTAAAATTATATATTTCTTCTGTTTTCAACCTTAAGACAAATGGTATTATTACTTCTTGTCCTTTTTCAATAACACTTTCTTTAGCAATTTCAAAAATATATTTACGTTTCAATATATTGCTTTCTATTTTCATGTAATATTTTCTTATAGAATTTAATCCAATATTTTTCAAACTTAATGTAATTTGTTGTGTAACCCCTTTATTTTCTTCAATATTGGTATCCAATTGAGTTAATTTGACTGATGCATTTCTTGCTTGTACACAATCGTATTTTAAAAGTGGCATATTTTGTATTCTAAAATTTTCTTTGTCTCTCTTATCATTTTCTTCATTATTCTTTTTTATTTGATAAATTGTAACAAATACTGAAACTAAAGCTGCTATTCCCGCGCTAATAATACCTGTAGTGTAGGTTGCAATGAAATTAAGCCAGTTTTGTGTATTAACATTTGTATTCCATCCTAATTCCGTTGCTACATTAAATCTATCAAAATAATAAATAATTAATATTGCACTATCTACTGTTGCTAATATAATATAAGAAATCTTTTCTACTAAACTATTAGACTTTTCTGTACTTTTATAAATGAAGTAAAGTGTTAAGCATATAATAGTTAATGTAATTATAAATAATATAATATTTCCCATAAATTTCTCCTTATTAAAAAAAAGCAAAATAATTATGTAATATATCATTACTCACTTACTTTGCTTTTCTTTTGTCTATTTTTTATTTACTTTTAAAGACTGTTTAATTAAAGGAATAATATTGTCTATTTCATCTTCACTATCTATTGTAACACAATAGTCTCCATTTCCCCAATGTCCTGTATTACTTATGTCTTTTGTTATTTTTAATGGATCATTTAGACTACCTTTTTTCATATTTATATATACTTTTAATTTATTTTTATGAAATTCTATATCTATAATATTTCTTGTTCCTTTAAATGCTATATATAATTTCTTTGCCTCAAGGTCTATATCATCTAATTCTAATATTCTATTTTTTAATTTTTCATAGATATTTCTTATATCATCTGAAACTTTAGATAAATGATCTTCTTCTGTATATACAATTATTTCTTTATTGACTTCGTTTTGTATAGACTCCGATTGAATATCTTGCACTTTAACATTACTTGTCTTTTTTATAAAATTAATTTCTATTATATCCTCTTCATATCTTGTTACTTTTACCAGATCTATTGGAATGTTTTTAAAGTCAGTAGCATTTAATTGATAGTCCGTATAAATTGGCGAAACAAAAACAATTCTTGCTTGGCTCCAATCTATATCTTTTGTGGTTAACGATGACTTAGTTTTTATGTTATATTGAAGAACAAAATCAGCTTTTCTCTCTAGCATTAGTTTTAAATATGTGTATCCTTGATCAACTAAAGAATAGTTTTTAACATTTTTATATTCAATTATTCTAAATGATTTAGATTCTTCATCAAAAGCTAAAGAATCGATTCTAAAATTACCTACAATAAATTCTGTATCTATAAATTTATATCCTAATATTGAATCAATATTGTTTTCAAAAAATGTTTGTAATTCTTTTTCATTCTTAAAATCATTTTGTTTTAATTCCTTATTATTTTTTAAAATCATCTTCATTCTCCTCTATTGCTAATCAATCATCCCTTTGCATTTAAGTTCTGCTTGTCTTATAACAGTTTGTACCGCTTTTTCGCTCTTGTTTGGTGGGTAATTATATTTTATTAGCAATTTCTTTATTTCAATTCTCATTCTTGCTCTTGCATCTTTTCTAATGTCCCAATCAATAGTCATATTCTCATTTACAGTTTCAACTAATTCTTTAGCAATTTGCACCAGCGTTTCATCTTTCATTAATTCCTTAACCTCTGGATCATCTCCTAATGCGTCAAAAAATGCTTTTTCTTCTGTTGATAGATTATATTCATTTCCAGCTTTAATTTCCTTGTCTATTTCTTTTTTTAAGTTAATCATTTCTTGTATTATTTTTTCAATATCCTCTACGCTAGTTCTTTCATTATATGATGCTACTATCTTTTGAAATTTAGTTGAAAATTTTTCCATTAAAACAACATTTTCTTTTCCTACTTGTTCTACATATTCTTTTAATGCTTTATTTAATATTTCTACTGCTATATTTTTCTTTTGCATTTTTGCAAGTTTATTTAATATTTCATCACTTAATATTTCCAATCTATTACTATTATGCACTTCTCCTATTTGTAACATTTCATCATCTTGGATTGCTCTTTCCAATATTTTTGCCACATTATCATTTATTTCTTTTACATCTATTTTATCTCCTGATAACTTTGAAATAAATGACCTTACTGATATAAAGAACAATATTTCATCTTTTATTTCTTGTGATAGTTCTCCTGTGCATAATGAATATAAACTTTTTACATCATAACTGTATCTCATAAATGATTTTTTAATTTCTTCTGTTTTTAGCATCCAGTTAGCACCAGCCATAATGATTTCATATTTATCACTATCTGTTGTTGTAGCAAAATGTCCATAGTAAAATCCATTGAACAAATCTCTTATGAGTTCTACTTTATCCATTAAAACTTTTACTAGTTCACTATTGTCTACAATTTTTCCTTGGTCACGTTTTGTATATGTTTTTAAAGCATCTAATAGCCATCTTTTTAGTCCAATGTAATCAACAATTAAACCACCTTGTTTATCTTTATACACTCTATTTACTCTAGCTATTGCCTGCATTAAATTATGAGCCTTCATTGGTTTATCCACATACATTGTGCCAAGTCCTGGCACATCAAATCCTGTAAGCCACATATCTACAACTATTGCTATTTTAAATTCTGAGTCCATATCTTTAAAATCTATTTCTAATTGTTTTTTATCTTTTTTTGAGCCAATTGCTTTTTGCATTTCTTCATTATCTTTGTTATTTGCTGTTATTACCATATGTACTTTGTTTTCCCACTCAGGTCTTAATTCTAAAAATTTCTTATACATTGTATATGCAGATTTTCTTGAATATGCAACTACCATTGCCTTATTTGCAACTGATGTTTGTATGTCTTCATAATGATTTATAATATCTTTAACAATCATTTCTAGTCTATCTGGATCTTCAATAATTTGTTCCATTTTAGCCATTTCTTTTTTTGATTCAGCTAGTTTGTAATCTTCCACATCTTCTTCGGTTTCAAGCATATTATAATAATCATCTATTTCATCTAATAATTTTTGATTTAATCCCACTCTTGCCATTCTAGCTTCATACATAATAGGAACTGTTGCACCATCCATTATAGCTTGAGTCATATCATACGTATCAATTACTGGGCCAAACACATTGCTTGTAGATTTTTCCTTTGTTTCCACTGGTGTTCCAGTAAATCCTATATATGTTGCATTAGGAAATGCTTCATGTAAATATTTGGCTGTTCCATATTTTTTATATGCTCTCATTTTTTCTTTATCAAATTTGATTGTAGCGTCTATGCCGTAATGGCTTCTATGTGCTTCATCAACTAAAACTAAAATATCATCTCTTTTGCTAAACACTCCTGTTTCTTCTTCGAATTTTTGTAATGTTGTAAAAAATATTCCTCCTGATATTCTGTTCTCTAACTTATCGTTTAAATCTGCTCTACTCTCAATTTGCACTGGTTTTTGTTTTAGAAATTCTGAACACTGTGAAAATGTATTGAATAATTGATCATCTAAATCATTTCTATCTGTAACTACAACAATACTTGGATTTTTTAATATTTTTATCATATTTGCTGAATAAAACACCATAGAAAAACTTTTACCCGATCCTTGTGTATGCCATAATATTCCTGCTTTTCCTGTTCTTTCATTATAAGCTTTTTCTGTGCTTTTAATTGCTTTTTTTACACCAAAATATTGATGATATGCTGCTAAAATTTTATTATCTCCACTCCACATTATAAAGTTATTTATAATGTCCATTATTCTGTCTTTTTTCATCATGCCATTAAATAGTGTATTATGAGTTGCCATATTTTCTCTTACAACATCTGTATCTTCAATCTTTTTCCATTCTGAAAATCTACTCCATGGACTTGTTATAGTTCCTGCTCTTGCTTGTACACCATCACTCACTATTAAAAATTGATTATAATAAAATAATGTTGGAATATGTACATTTTGATATCCTTTTAACTGGTTATATCCATCTTCTAATTTTACTTCTTCTCTTGTTGTGCTTTTTAATTCAATAACTACTAGGGGCATTCCATTAATGAACACAATTATATCAGGGCGTTTTTCACTTTCTTCAATAATTGTATATTGATTAATTGCTTTAAATGTATTTATTTCTATATTATTAAAATCAATTACTTTTATTGTTTTGTATCTAGTTATTCCATCTTCTTGAATTGGAACTTTTACTCCTTCTAATAAATACTGTGTAAATTGTTTATTGTTTAATATTGTATTATTATTGTCCAAATTTTTTATTAAACGGATAACTTCTTTAATATCTTCACTTGTAATATTTTTATTTAATTTTGTTATCGCTCTTTCTAAGTCATCATCTAGTATTACATTTGAATAATTTTCTCTTTCTAATTCATATCCATTTAATGTTTCGTATCCTAAGTTTGTTAATAATTCCATTGTTATTTTTTCTAGTGTTGCTTCATCAAACATAATTTGCCCCCTAAATTATATTATTTTATTATTATATTTATAACTTTTTCAATTTCTTCATTATTAGATAATACCTATTTTTTTCATTTTTAATAATACAAATAGTAATTTGTATGATTAAATTTCTAT
>Ga0256404_1011099_pt1 | contig 12203 bp, 7 predicted proteins | sample RumenRJG_01DNA_FD_185990 | JGI IMG/M metagenome (GOLD analysis project Ga0256404, IMG submission 185990) | Bovine rumen microbial communities from Lethbridge, Alberta, Canada - RJG_01 | ecosystem: Host-associated > Mammals > Digestive system > Stomach > Rumen | place: Canada: Alberta | collected... | reverse complement strand
AAATGCTGACTGCATCCGGGCACAAGCTGTACTTTTATACCAATGCGGATCGCGAGCACAAAGAAAACCGTATGGAAATAGATTTTCTGATTGCGAAGAACAAGATTACCAACCGTCATAATATTTCGCCCATTGAGGTAAAATCCAGCAAAGGATACGCACTTTCTTCCCTGAAAAAGTTCATGATAAAATTTAATGAACAGTTGCATGTGCCGTATGTATTGCATACAGGAGATGTGAAAGAGGAAAACGGAATTGTGTATTTGCCGCTATATATGGCAATGTTGTTATGAAGGCGTAAAAAATGATTAACATCCTGTAAGTAGGAGGGCTTGCTGTGATCAGAAAACTTTCGGTTGGCGTGCAAAGATTTGAAAAGCTACGCAAAAACGTTTTTTTATTATGTAGATAAATTGATAATTTTTTTTGGCGTCTGCAGTCGAATAAGATTGCAGGCGCAGTTTTTATCATTGGATGATACCAATGCGCAAGTCAAAGGTAAGATGAGCAGTCTTTTTGAATTCCGTTTGACCATACAACAGGTATATATCTTATACTGTATATGAAACAAAACCTTATTGAAAAAGATTACTACTTTTGCTTTGTAAAGTGGTTTCTCCCTTTGCTGTGAAACTGTTAGATTATAAACCCATAAGAGGCTGTTGCGGACAACGCAAAGAAATATGAGGTAGTCCCATGCAAAACCGGATTTTAATATTTACCAACGTGGAGCGCCAGTGCCAGCGGTTAAACCAGTCGGCAAATTTATTGAAAGAAGAAAATAAGATTCAATCGGCATGCGTCAGCGTTTTCTTTAACAGTGAATCCACGTTTTCCAATGCTGTGCAAAATTTGTTGGACAGCGCTTCCGTTATTTTCTTTCTCTGGCAGGGGGCCGTGTACCCGACGCCTTTCAGCGACGCCTGCCGGGATTATTTGCAGAAAAAACAGAAACGCTTTATCATGGGCTCTTCTACCATGCCGGAGATTGAAGCAAGCAATAATGTGGAGGCAAATGTTTTAGCCCAGGTGAGCCAGTACATTTTTTACAGCGGTACGGAAAATTATAAGAACCTGTGGCTGTATCTGTGCCATGAATTTTTTGGCGAAGAGGTTTCCTATTATCCGCCTGCAGCGCTGCCCTGGATGGGAACCTGCGATTTGAGTGAAAGAAAAATAATTGATTCAGAACAAAAAGTAATCGATGGGGCGGCAAACAATTTCTGTCATCAAACGGTTTCTGAATCTGCAGAGGGAAAATATAATTTACAGGACAAGGATCCCCGTCCTCTTATCGGCATCCTCTTCGCACGGGAAAACTGGATCTGGCATGAGGTTGCCTATTTAAAAGAATTGGTGAATGCGTTGGAAAGCCAGGGACTTCGCACCCTTCCTGTGTATTGTCTGTGGTGCGACAACGAAGCGGAAAAAGCGCCGGGTCTTTCCAGAGCGGTGAAAAAATATTTTTACAAAGACGGCAAGTGTATTGTTGACGCGGTGGTAAATACTTTTAAGATCAGCCTGACCCTCAGCAGCCAGAACGATAAAAATTTTATGAAAGATTTGAACGTGCCGGTGCTGCAGGGCTATAACCTGTTGCGGGATTACGATTCCTGGTGGGAATCCTATACGGGCATGGTTCCGGTGGAGCTTTCCTGTAATGTGATCCAGCCGGAGATGGACGGCGTGCTCCACATCGGCCCCGTTTCCTATAAGGATACGGACAGGGACGGCATTGCATGGTATGCGCCCCTCCATGAACGGATTGAAGCTTTCGCTCGCAAGGTAAAGAAGTGGGCTGCCCTTTCCCGTTTGCAAAATAAAGATAAAAGAGTTGCCATCATCTTCCATAATTACCCGCCAACCAACGACAGCATCGGCAGCGCTCAGGGACTGGATTCCCCTGCCAGCGTGGCCCTGCTGTTAAAGGCTATGAAAGAGGCGAGGTATCGGATGGATTTTCTGCCGGATGACGGAAAGGAACTGATCGATAAAATTACTGAAGGTTTTACCAATGACCGGCGTTTCCTGACGGAAAGCCAGATTGCAAAAGCGGCAGGAAAAGTCTCTGCGGAAGAATACAGGGAATGGTTCACAAAACAGGATACCGCTGTGCAGGAGGAAATGACACGGGAGTGGGGGGAAGCGCCGGGGGATGTGTTTTGTCATGAAGGCGCGCTGCTGATGCCCGGTATCTGCAACGGGAATATTTATATCGGCATGCAGCCGCCCCGGGGCTTTGGGGACGACCCGGGAAAGATCATCCATAATCCGGCCTGCCCGCCGCCTCATCATTATCTTGCCTATTACAAATGGCTGCGTGATTCCTGGAAGGCGGACGCAGTGATCCATGTGGGCACCCACGGTTCATTGGAATGGCTGCCGGGAAAAAATGCCGGGCTTTCCGGAAAATGTTATCCTGACGTGGCTTTAGGCGATCTGCCCGATATTTATCCATACTACGTGACGATTGTAGGCGAGGGCATCCAAGCCAAACGCCGGGGCTCTGCCTGCCTTATCGGTCACCTGAATCCGCCTACGGGACGGGCCGATGTTTACGAAGACCTGGCGGAACTGGAAAAGCTGCTGGATGAATACGCCCAGCTGAAAGTGCAGCAGCCTGGCAGTGAGAACGTGGTGCAGGAAAAAATTTTAGGCAAGATTACAGACATGCATCTGGAAGAAGAGCTGCCAAAAGAAAATTTGTCCGACGATGAATATATTCTGAAAGTTCACACCTATGTGGAAAAACTGAAACACATGCAGATCCGTAAGGGGCTTCACATTTTTGGCTGCCCGCCGGAAGGGGAAGACCTTCGGGAATTTTTGCTGGTGCTGACCCGTGTGGAAAACGGGGACGTTCCTTCCCTTCCCAAAGTGATTTGTTCCGCCTTCGGACAGGATTACTATGAACTGGAAGAAAAAAGCGGGGAACTGTTGGAAAACGGCGAAACCGGTGCGCAGCTGCTTGACACAGTGTGGGATATCTGTACGAAGATTGTGGAATTCCTGATGGAAAAGGGATTGAATACAAACGCTGTGGAATTACTGCTCGCTTCGGAACTGATACAAAATTTGAACCTGCGTGAAGATTCTGCTTTGGAATTAAAAACCGTTGTCCGTTTTATGGTTGATACTCTGGCGCCTGATCTGGCAAAGACGAAACAGGAAATCACCAATACGTTGCGGGCTCTGGACGGTGAATTTATTGAGCCGGGACCGGGTGGCGCCCCTACCAGCGGCCGGGCGGATATCCTTCCTACGGGGCGGAATTTTTACGGCGTAGACCCTTACAATATTCCTACGCCGGTGGCCTGGGAAATCGGGAAGCTGCTGGCCGACCAGGCGGTGAACCGTTTCATTAAAGAAGAAGGACATTATCCGGAAAGCATCGGCATGGTAATCTGGTCCGACTCCAACATGCGGAGCAACGGACAGGATATTGCGGAATTCTTTTACCTGATGGGCGTGCGTCCGGTGTGGCAGAGGGGAAGTCTGCGAGTGAAAGACCTGGAAGTGATTCCCTTACAGGAACTGAAGCGTCCACGTATTGACGTAACTGCACGGATCAGCGGTCTCTTCCGCGACACTATGCCGGCGGTGGTGGAACTGATGGAAGAGGCGGTGAATCTGGTGAAAGGACTGGATGAAACCTGGGAAGATAATTATATTAAAAAACATGTGGAACAGGACGCGGCTGAACTGGAAAAGGATGGCGCAAACAAAGAGACCGCCTATGAGCAGGCATCCTGGCGCATCTTCGGCTGCCCGCCCGGGGGTTACGGCGCCGGGGTGGCCCACATGATTGAAGCAAAAAACTGGGAAACGGTCCACGACCTGGCGGATGTGTATGTGCGCTGGGGGGCTCACGTTTACGGTAAAAAGATGCAGGGACAATATTTGCCCCAACTGTTCCGCAAACGTCTTTCCACCATTGAAATTACGATAAAAAATACTGACAATCACGAAGTGCACCTGTTGAACTCCGATGATTTCAACGCCTATTGCGGCGGTATGAACGCGGCGGTCCACAGCATCCGCGGAAAAATGCCCCGGTGTTATATTGGCGACAGCGCGGACCGGGCCAAGGCAGAGACCCGGAGCTTAGGCGAAGAGATACGTCGGGTGTTCCGTGGGGAAAGCATGAATCCCAAATATATTGAGGGCATGAAGAAGCATGGATACAAGGGTGCATCCGATTTGGCCAACCTGGTAGCCCACGCCTACGGGTGGGACTGCACCAGCGAAGTGTTGGAAGACTGGATGTATGAAGGCTTTGCAAAGAAACTGGCGCTGGATCCGGAAATCCGGGAGTGGATGAATGAGGTGAACCCCTGGGCTCTGCACCGTGTAGCGGAAAAACTGCTGGAAGCGGAACAGCGCGGCATGTGGAATGCCCTGCCTGAAACGAAAGAGGCGTTGCGCCGTCTGTACATGGAGCTGGAAGGGGAACTGGAAGAGAGAGCGGAAAGTTAACAGGGAAAGAGACGGCGACACGTTGACAGTACGCAGATTTTTTGGGAAACAGAATGTAACTGAGCTCTTTTAAATGATTGAAAAAATTTGGAAAGCAAGGTGTTAGTATGGCTATGGTACGATTGCCGGAAGAAGAACAGTATCGTTTACTGTGGGAAAAATATGATATGAGCCCGGAAAAGGCCAAAGAGCTTAAGGCGAAAGGTTTTTCTTATTACGATTTAGATAAAGCTTCTATGTATGCTTTTGTTGCGGAAAAGCCGGTGGAAGAAATATTGGAGCTGCGTCGGGAAAATCCCTGGATGAAAATCGAACTGATTTTAAAAATTACGCCGCAGCTTCTCCATGACCGTGATCTTCTACGCAAGGCCCGGTGCGCGGAAAAGTGGTGGGGCATTAGCGCCGATCTGGTGTACCGTAAGTTTATGGAAGGATATCCCATCCACTATATCCGTATGGCTTATATTTTATCTTTACATTCAGACTGGACGGTAGATAAAATTCTGGAAAAACGGAAGCGTTCTGTGAAATGGGCTGCCTGGGCCAGGGAAAATCTTGGGGTGGATCCGGAAGATCTGAAAACCTGGATCAAAGCGATGCCGAATCCTTCCGTGGCACGGAAATCATAACAGTTCATAAAAACTCTTAATTGTTTTGAACCCTGATAATAAAAAATGTATCTTGCCTTCCTCTTACTCTTTTATTATCTTCACAAATGATATATAATAGTGCTGTTAGAATAAAATCTCAATAAGAAGACTTTTTGATTAACAAGAAAGATGGGATTTGTTTTATGCAGCAGGAAATAGTTTTGCAGCTTCAGGGGCTGACCATAGGGTATGAAGAAAAAACAATTATCAGTGATATCAACGCGGAAGTACGAACGGGCGAGCTGATTGGTATAATCGGCCGCAACGGCGCAGGGAAAAGTACACTGTTAAAAACGATTCGCGGATTGCTTCCGGCAAAAGCCGGGCAGGTTTTATATTTTGGAAAACCTCTGGCATCCTACGGGGAAAAGGAACTGGCCCGCAGGGTAGCATACCTGCAGCAGAATGTGGAAACGGGCTTCGGATATACGGGGCTTGATATTGTGCTGACCGGACGCTATCCCTATATGAAGTGGTGGGAAAGCGAGAAGGATGAAGATAAGGAACTGGCCAGGGACTGTATGTCCTATACCGGTACGCTGGATCTGGCGGAACGACCGGTGACAGAAGTATCCGGCGGCCAGAAGCAGCGCATCCTGCTGGCAAAAGTATTAGCCCAGCAGACGCCGGTGCTGTTTTTGGATGAGCCTACCACTGGCCTTGACATGGTATATCGCGAGGAAATTTTCCGCTTTGCCCGGGAACTGGCCAACATGGGGAAAACCATTTTGATGGTGGTACATGAGCTGGATCTGGCGGCGGCCTACTGCAGCCGCATATTCCTGTTAGGGGAAGGAAAACTGCTTGCGGACGAAACGCCGGAACAGGTCTTTACGGAAACTTTGCTGAGCCGCGCCTATGAAGCAGATATTTCCGTGGAGCAGAATCCGAAGAACGGAAGACTGGAGATCACCACAAAAGAAAATCCGGAAGCGAAAAAGAAAGAACTTAATTTGTTGCAAAAGATATGCATAGACAGGACGAATTTGCAGGAATGAAAGAAGTTTTCTTTTTGTTGGTGGCTGTTGTGATGCTGCTGACAGGTTCGGATGCTTTTGCCGGGCAGCAGCTGGATGCGGTTTTTCCTTACAGTTTGGAAAAACGCGATATCCGTTCTGTTTCCGGACACAGCACCATGCCTCTGTATATTAATTTAACAAGCTTTGATGTGCCCCGCATACAGCAGGCAGAGGTTTCTGTCCGGCTGCCTGAGGGGTTCTCTGCATTACCTAAGGAAGGCTGGCAGATAACTAAGGATGGCGCTGTTGCCAGCTGGTCGCTTGATGCGGATTATGCACAAAATTTTGATCTTTTGTACATACAGGCTGAGGAAACTGCAGTTCCCGGCAGTAATGAAATCATCGTTACCATAAAGGGAAATGATTGGGAAGAGCATAAGAAGCTGAAATTTCAATATGATGCTGCCGGAGAAACTGTTGCACAGCCCCAGGAAAAAACTAAAAAGATTGACAGGAAAAAATTTAACTGGTATATCCAGTCAGTCACGTTGCCGGTGGATCCCTTCGGCCACCGGGATGACCGGACGGAAAACGGAGTCGTCTATGTGCGTGACATCACGCTGGAAGGATTCCGAAACCGGATGAAGGGAGAGGGCGCTACCAACTGGTCCGCGGTATTTAATCATCCCGCCGCGTTTTTACTGCTGGATATGCGGAACCCACAGAAAGATATACGGGTGCTGAAATTTAAAGCGCAGCTGCTGGACCGCGTTACCGGCAATGTGGCGGAAGGACTTGTAACAGCGGGAAAGACCAATCATGAAGCCGGTGAAGGCTGGGCCGGTAATACCGGGGAAGAATCAGAAACGACAGCTTTGATTTCTTTGGACGGAAAAAAGACCCAGGCTTTTGTCCTTCCCTTATACGTTGATTACTTTAAGGTGCTGGAAGGGGAATATACCCTGAGGGTTACGGTTGCCGGCGGCGGGCAGCAGAAAATCCAGGAGGTGCCTCTTACTATCGCTAAGAAGCAGAGCCTTGGACTCATGGCTGTGGCTTTTGCCTTTGTCTGCTTTTTGCTAATGTTTATATTGCTGTTCCGTATGAAAAAATGCATTTTTGAAATAGGGGCGAAAGGGGCCATTACGGTTGCTTTGTTTGCTGCCATTTCCTTTGGGGGTATTGCGCTTCCCTCTACGGTTTTGGGAGATCTGGTCCATGCCCTGCTGGGACCGTTCTCCGGTTTGGTGACCGGGCTGCTCAGCGGCATCATGCAATATCTGCTGATTGTTTCCCTGTTGGTGCTGTACCGCAAACCCGGCGTGCTTACCCTGTTATATGTTTTAAAATTCATGCTTTCCGGAATCATGTTCGGGCATTTTTCACCAATTGGCGTGCTGAGTACTTCGGTTTATATTGTGGTAACGGAAAGCCTGCTTTGGATCAGTGGATTCTATACTAAAGAAATCCTAAAAACAAATTATATGTTTTTCGTGGCACTCCTTTTAGGTATGGGCGATGCACTGATCACCTTTGTGAACCTGGAACAGATGATGTTCTTTTACCGGCTGTATTACGCAGACTGGTTCCTTGCCATGTATATGATCGTCAACGGATTGCTGTACAGCAGTATCGGCAGTTGGATCGGGTATAAGACAGGTATTAAGCTGCGCCAGGTTGTCGGCGAGTAGGAGGCAGGCATGTTACTGATTGATGATGTTTCGTACCGCTATGAGAGCCGGGAGGATTGTACCCTCAGGAACATAAGCCTGCGGATGGAGCAGGGGGAAATGGTATTGCTTGCCGGACGAAGCGGCTGCGGAAAATCCACGCTGATCAAAATTATCAGCGGTCTCGTTTCGGAAGACGGCCACGGCGAATTAACCGGGCGTATCCTGTTAGACGGACAGGACATTACCCATTGGTCGCCGGAACAGATAGGCCTGCTGGCCGGCACTGTGTACCAAAGCCCCGATGACCAGCTGTTCGCTATGACCGTGGAGGATGAGGCAGGGTTTGCACTGGAAAATCAGGGGATGGATCCTGAGCTTATTGAAAAAGAAGTGAAGGAAACTCTGCGTCGCGTAGGTCTGGACGGTTTTGAAAAACACAGCATACATCAGTTGTCCGGTGGGCAGCGGCAGAGACTGGCACTGGCATCTATTTTAATCACAAAACCGCGCCTGCTGATTCTCGACGAACCGGTGAGCCAAATGAATCCCCAGGGTGTACAGTCATTTATGGAGTTGCTCCTTGACCTGAACCGGAATGAAAAAATTTCCATTTTGATGATTGAACACCGTGTCAACGAACTGGCCCGCTATTTTCCACGCCTTGCGGTAATGAAAGAAGGAAAGATCGTTTACGACGGACCCATTGAAAAGGCCTGGGCTTTTCTGACGGACAAGCAGGATCTTGGACTGCGGGAACCCCAGAGCGTTAAACTGGGACGCAAGTTAAATCTTTCTGAACTTACATCGGATAAAAATAAAACGGCAGACCGGATACGTGTGGAATGTGAAATTGAAAATTTGTCGCCCAGGCTTGCATCGGGCGTTGTCCATGGAAAAGTACTGGTGACGGCGGAACATCTCAGTTATCGGTATCCTGGAATGGGGGAGGATACCATCCGTGACCTCAGTTTTATTTTACAGGAAGGCCAGATTACGGCTCTTATGGGCTTTAACGGTGCGGGAAAATCCACGCTGCTGAATATGCTGGGAGGCCTCACGGATCCGTCTTCCGGACGGTTACTGCTGGGTGGCGTTCCGGTACGCAAGGCTTTGGGACAGGTGGGATACCTGCTGCAGGAGTCGGACCTGATGCTGCTGGCCGATACGGTGGAGGAAGAACTTGCCTGGAAAAACAGCGCAATGACACAGGAAAAGATCAATATGATTCTGGATCGTCTGCATCTGGGCTTTTATGCCAAAGATTTCCCGCTTGCCCTGAGCAAGGGACAGCGTCTGCGTGTGGTGCTGGGTGCTATGCTGGCAAAGGAACCCCGCCTGTTGCTGCTGGACGAACCTACTACCGGGCAGGATGAAAGCAGCCTTGCCGAGATACAACAGATGCTTTTGCATTTTAAACATAATGGCGGCAGCATTTTTATCTGTACCCACGATACTGAACTGGCTTCCCGTATTGCGGACCGTGTCATCTTGTTGGAGCGGGGAAAGATTATTGCCGACGGACCGGCCCATGAAGTGCTGACTGACAGGTATTTGTTACAACAGAGCGGCCTGACAGTTCCGGCGGTACTGGATATTGCAGAGGCGCTTGGAATACCGCCCTGCTTGACGGAAGAGGAGGTGGCCCGGTATGTCCATGCGGCAGCTGTGGGAAGGAACTGAAGCCCGAAACTGGGCCCGGGACATTAACGGGCAGACAAAGCTCATCATCCTTTTCCTGTATGCGGTACTGATGATTACCATTGATAATCCCCGTTCTTTATTTATATTGTTTATGCTGACGCTGGTAATCCACGGGGCAGCCGGCACTTCTTTTTATAAATGGAAGGTTATGGCTGTACTGCTTATGTTGGGACTATGGGGCAGCATGGTGAGCCAGGCTCTGTTCTTTTCCCAGATACCCCGGACGCCTTTGTTTGTTTTGATTTCGCCTGATATGCCTTTTCTGGGAACAATCACAGGGGGATTGTTCATTTATCGGGAAGGAATTCTGTATGGTGCTGTACAGGGGCTGCGGGCGGCTACCATGCTTTCTCTGGGCCTATTGGTTTGCTGGACCAGCGATCCCCGGCAGTTATTGAATGCGTTGCTGTCCTGGCGCCTGCCGCCGCAGGTTGCTTTTATGCTGGTTACAGCCATCCGGTTTTTGCCGGTGCTGGCTGCGGAAACCGGGGAAATTATTACGGCTCTGCAACTTCGCAGCGACAGTCAGCGGGGAAGAACTGCAGTCCTGCAGCATATACCCTATATTGCCAAGCCTTTGCTGGCCCGCTGTCTGCGACGTGCTCAGACCCTGGCCCTTTCGGTGGTCAGCAGGGGCTTTTTTGCAGCCAAGGGTTCTGTGGCACGGCAGTCTTGGAAGAAATCGGAAAAAGCGGGCTGTGTTGCATTTTCTCTTTTTACGCTGGCGGTTGTGGGCAGCAAAATCTGTTATGTTTTATCTGAGCAGGGCCTGTATTTTGGCTTGTTGCGAAAAGTTTATGACATCTCAAAAATGTATCTGTAAATTCTATTGGCAAAGTTAAGGTGGCTTATGGTCAATAAGATAAAAAATATTATTATCCTGATCCTATTTGCCTTGTCCTGCTGCGCTTTATTCTGGCTTACCGGAAGCCGTACCCCATGGACAGCCTTTCCGGTTTCCCGGGGGAAAGAAGGCGTAAGCGTTTTTCTCGGGGATGTTCCCGTGGAAAACTATGACCGTATGGGGTTCACGAAAGCGCAGATAGAATATGTGGAAGCGGAAAAGGCCTGGCTGGTCGGAACAGACAAGGGCGAGCTGTTCCTGATAGATATGCAGGGAAGGCAGTTGTGGAAGCGTTCGTTGGGAATCGGCAAACTGGTATCACTGGCCATAACCGGTGACAGCAGGCTGGCTTATGCAGGGGAAAGCAGCGCGGAAGGAAATTTATATGCGGTAAATATTCATACCGGGGATATCGAATGGAAATATAAAGCCGCTGATTTTGTAGGGGCCGATGCATCCAGCCGTTCCTATCCGGCTCCGGTTCATATTGCTGTAGATAAAGCAGGGAACGCTTTTATCAATATGTACCGGTTCGTAATGCAAAAGGATGGCAGCCGGGGTTATAACGGAAGAATGATTGCCGTTGACGCCAGAGGCGGATTGTTGTGGAAGTTTCCAAAGGATGAGACCATCGACAGCTGGATCAACTGGTGTGACGTGAGCGACAAATCGGGAAGAGTAGTTCTTGCCACCAGCGCTTACGATTTTCGCCCGGAAATGAAATATAAAAATACATTGTATATTTTAGATAAAACGAACGGTTTATTGTGTAACGAAACTTTTGTACCGCCGGTGCCGCCCTTTGATAACACAGTGATGCGGGGCAGCCCTAATTTTTCAGAGGATGGGGAATATCTGGCCGGAACCGGCAGCGACGGGCGCGGGTTCTTACTTGATAAAACAGGTAAGGTACTATGGTGGCGTTTTCTTTCCAAACCAACAAAGGTGGATGATGCCTGGATAAACGCTTCCGGCCGTGATGGATATATTACAAAGGAAGGCGCTGTTTTTTCCACTATCAACACATTTAACAGGGAAAATTGGCAGTTGCCTACGCCGGTAGAGCATCCCAGCAATAACAGCCTGTTTGTATTTGGGTTGGACGGAAAATTTAAATACCAATACCGTGCTTTGGGAACGATTGAAAATATTTCTTTCGCTCCCGGGAAAGCGGCCTGCTCCGTGGGACGCAATGTTCGGACCCATAATTACAAAGCCCACGGGGCTGTTGTGATCGACCTGGCTACCGGTAAAGAAAAACATTTTTATCCCACGGAAGGTCCTTGCCAGGCAGTTGCCATCAGTAAGGACGGAAGGTGGCTTGCAGGTGTGGAAGCTCCGGCGCTGACGCCGGATGGAAAACTGATAGGATCGTATCGTCTGCATATCTGGGATACGCAGGCAGGGAGCTGATTGACATGCTGAAGTTGCTGATGACGTATTACAAACCTTACAGGAAAAAAATATTGGCAATGCTGTTTCTTTCCCTGATGGTAGCGGCGCTGGATCTCGTGTTTCCAATTATAGTACGCCATATTTTAAATGTAGAACTGCCCCAGAAAAATATCGGCAGGATATTTCAGATGATAGGTCTGTTATTTGTAATGTACTGTATCAGTTTTGGCCTGACGTATATTCTGCATTATAATGGAACCATGGTATCCGTCCATATGGAAAATGATATGCGTCAGGATTTATTCCGCCATCTGGAAAAAATGTCCTTCCGGTATTTTGACAATAACAAAACAGGGCAGATGTTATCCCGGATTACCACAGACCTGACTGAAATAGGGGAGCTGACCTTTAAAGGACCCAACGACCTTATCATTTGTTCCATTACGATGATCGGAACCATTGTAATCCTGATGTGGATGAACCCGTTTCTGGCTTCCTTTATTGT